>Ga0182005_1000109_pt1 | contig 59696 bp, 53 predicted proteins | sample Sormic07211103_1_FD_123021 | JGI IMG/M metagenome (GOLD analysis project Ga0182005, IMG submission 123021) | Rhizosphere microbial communities from Sorghum bicolor, Mead, Nebraska, USA - 072115-103_1 MetaG | ecosystem: Host-associated > Plants > Roots > Rhizosphere | place: USA: Nebraska... | reverse complement strand
TACAGCTGATGATATTCAACATTACAAGGAAGTAAGCGAAGGCAACCTGCCCGAAGAATACAAGTATAAATATTTCAACACGAACTGGAACAAAGTATTATTGCGCGATCTGGCGCCACAGAATCGTACCAACCTCACCGTAAGTGGAGGTAATAAGTCAGTACGTTACTATGTATCCTTCTCTTACCTCCGTCAGGAAGGTTTGTACGATAAGAAATGGACAGAATGGAATGATGGTTACAGTACACAGCATAAACTGAACCGCTATAACCTGCGCTCCAATATCGATATTGATGTGAACAAGGTACTGAGTGTATCACTGGACCTGGGTGGTCGTATTGATGTCATCAATCAGCCGAAGGCCAGCACCTGGACTATCTTCACATGGGGTACTACAGAAAATCTGCCTATTTACCCGGTATTTACACCTACCGGACAGTGGTATGCACCAAGCTCCAATTCATCTAAAAATGCTGCGGCATTAGTGGCACAAACAGGTATAGACTATAACCGTCGCAGGAATCTATACACTAACGTGAGTGCCAACCTGGATCTTGGCTTCCTGACACGCGGTCTGAAAGTGAAGGCGATCATAGGTTTTGACTCCTACAATACTTTCGAGTATACAAAGAGCCAAAGCTATGATGCTTTTGACTATGGATTCAGTTCTGGTGTATACACCGATCCCACCTCTTACACCTACACCCGTACCAAGACTGCCGAATCACTGGGCGATGCGGTGACCAATCCAAGACAGATGTATTACAACATCAATGCAATTGGTATGGTCACCTATGAACGTGTATTTGGTAAACATGCTGTGAGCGGACAGGCAATGATGCGTACCTACAAGAATGTGGTGGAAGGGTATAACTCCTCCAACCGCTTCCTGACTTATGGTGGTATCCTCAATTATGTATACAACAAAAAGTATATCGCACAGGCTGTCGCTTCCTACCAGGGGAATGACAACTTTGCACCCGGTAACAGATACGGTTTCTTCCCCGGTTTATCATTGGGCTGGTTACTGTCAGAAGAAGGCTTCCTGCAGAATTCCGGTTTCGATCTCCTGAAACTGAGAGCTTCTATCGGGCGTTCCGGTCAGTCTACACTGGGTACTACGCGTTATCCTTACCAGAGCACTTACACCAGTGGCAGTGGGTATAACTATGGCACTTCCCAATCTTATCTGCAGGGAGTATATGCTTCCAGCACCGGTAACCCGGATATACAGTGGGAAGTATCCGATATGGTAAATGGTGGCCTGGATTTCGATTTCCATAAGCGTATGCTGTATGGTTCAATAGATGTATTTCAGGAATGGCGATCTAAAATTTTAGTCACCCCATCTACAGTACCTGCATTATTTGGGGCAACTGTGCCACAGACCTCCGCTGGTAAAACAGAAACAAAAGGGTTTGAGATCAGCTTAGGGCATGTGGGTCATGTAGGACCCGTTAATTACAATATAGAGGGCAATCTCACCTGGAACAGGAATAAGATCATATATATCGACGAAGTGGCACCTGCAGAACCCTATCAGGCTAAAACCGGGCAAAGAATCGATCGTCCACAGGTGCTGGTATGGAAACAATGGGCGTCTGACGAAAGTAAGATCCCTACCTCCGCTGCCGATGCATTGGCGAACCCCGAAAAGTACCCTTACGTAGCCAACACTAAACTGGGGAATGCAGTATATGTAGACCAGAATGGCGATGGAGCCATCGATTCAAAAGACATGGTGCCGTATGGGTATGGCGCTATTCCTGAAATGATCCCTTCCGTGAAATTGGGTGTGGAATGGAAAGGCTTCGATGCCAGGGTGATCATGACTGCTTACCTGAACAGAACCGTAGCTACCCGCGAAAATATGGACTACGGCTTTGGATGGGGCGGTACCAGTACCCACGAAGTCACAAAGACCTGGGGTTATTATACGGATGATCCTACTGATCCACGCAACGTGCATGCCCTATACCCACGCTTGTCTACTTCCTTCAGCGATGTGGATCGTAATTATCCTTACAATACCAGTACAGTATGGTATCGGAATGGCAACTTCCTTTCACTGAGAAATATTGAAGTGGGCTACAACCTGCCATCACGTTTACTGGCAAAATATAGCCTGGAGAAATGCCGTATTTATTTCAGCGGATACAATTTGAAGACATGGAGCCATTTTGACAATGGATTTGATCCGGAGAACCCAACGAACTACCTGTGGGCTTATCCTAAAACTAAAACCTTTTCAATGGGTATTAACATCGGGTTTTAAACTTAAAGATTATGAAACGTATTATATATCTGGCAGCAACGTTATTAGTGTTCAGTGGTTGCAGGAAGTACCTGGACAAAGAATATGATGCTTCATTGTCTGAAGATAAAGTATTCGCCAATACGACACTCACCAAAGAATATCTCGCCAATGTGTACACCTACCTGCCTGATGGCCTGGGTACATTCAGCGACCAGCAATACATGAATGCATCCCGCGATTGTATGACGGACAATGCCACTGCTTACTGGGGCCTGATCTATTATAACAAGATCCGTACAGATGCATATACCTCTTCTTCTCATCCGCTGGCAAGTGGATTCTGGACGAACAACTTCACTGGTATCCGCAAGTGCAATATCTTCCTGAACAAGATTAACAGTAGTGTGATCACAGACAGGGAAGTAACCGGTGATGAAAACCACCTGTTCACCCGTTACAAAGCGGAGGCCCGTTTTCTCAGAGCACTGTACCACTTTGAACTGGTGGCTTACTTCGGTGCAGCCCCTATCCTGGATGGAACTGTGTTCAATGTAGGTGATGAAGAGATGCTGAACCTGAAAAGACAAGATCCGGCTACCGTACTGGCATGGGTGGCGGCACAGTGTGATAGTATCAAAGATGTACTGCCTTTCCGCTATGCAAGCCAGGGTAACTGGGGACGTGTAAGCGGTGCCGCTGCATACGCACTCAAGTCAAGAGCACTGCTATACAGAGCCAGTGCCCTGAATAATACAGCAGGTAATTCCAGCTGGTGGACAGAAGCTGCACAGGCTGCGAAAGATTTTATTGATGCCAATGCGAATGCCAGCAATCCGCATAAGCTCTATACTTTCAATGGTACGATCTCCAATACTTCTATGCCTTCCAGTATTGTAAATGCACCTGCCGGTACATTAAATTACATGTACTGTTTCATCACACTGCCTTATGATAATGATGAAGTGATACTGGGTCGATCTGTCTGGTCTACCTATGTCATAGATTTCAGCTTCCTGCCATTTGGTAGTTTCTCAGGTGCTTATGGTCGTACAAATCCTACACAGAATCTGGTAGATGCCTATGAAACCATCAATGGTAAAGCGATAGAAAATGATGCGAGCTACAATGCGCAAAATCCTTATGCAAACAGGGATCCACGCCTGGAAGCCACTATCTTTCATCATGGTTCTGTCTGGGGCCGGCCGGATTACGGAGAGGAAGCAACGGTAGATGTGCATTATAATTCAGCAACAGATCTGGGCGTGGATTACAGAGGTTCTGCCGGTGGTACTTACACAGGTTACTATGTAAAGAAATATGTAAATCCTACACTCATCTTTAACAGTTCATACCTCACTGGTCAGTCTCATAGCTGGCTGATCTATCGCTATGCAGAAATTCTGCTCAACTATGCGGAAGCGCTGAATGAAGTATCAGGTCCTACCGCCGAGGCATATGCAGCGGTGAATGCAGTGCGCGCACGTGCAGGTATGCCGGCATTGGCAGGGTTAAGTCAGGATCAGTTCCGCGACAGGGTACGCAATGAAAGGAGAGTGGAGTTCGCATTCGAAGATCAACGCTTCTTCGATGTACGCCGCTGGAAATTATACTATGACCAGACCAGTGGCACAGAAACAGGTTTAGCCTATCGTAAACAGATCTATAACTTATATGGTGTAAGTGTGAAGATCTCAAATGGTTCTCCTGCCTACACGTATGGCAAGAATTCCAATGTGGGAGACGTGAATTACACCACACCTAAGAATAACCTTTTCCCGCTGCCATATTCTGAAGTCACAATGATTCCTTCACTTGGTCAAAACACCGGATGGTAATGAGAAATAATTTATTATGGGTGATCCCCTTTATTTTAATCTGTTGTAAAAGAGATGATGCAAATGGTGTAACGACTACTACACCAAAGGAAGATACCACTGTATATAATGCACCTTCTTATGCTGATGATTACAGCAGCATTTCCAGCTGGTCGGACAGAAGTAACTGGAACCTTGCCAATGTACATGACCCGACCGTAGAGAAGAGTGGGGACTATTTCTATATGTACAGTACAGATGCCTCTTATGGTAATGCACATGATGGACACGGACACTTTTTATATCGTCGCTCAAAAGATCTTGTCAACTGGGAATTCAGAGGCATGGCTATGACAACGGCACCCGCATGGATCAAGGATACAGTCAATAACATGCGGGCCAGACTGGGACTTACTGCTATCTCTGATCCTGTGCTGGGATTCTGGGCACCTGTAGTACGCAAGGTAGGTACTAAGTACAGAATGTACTATAGCGTAGTGGTAGATAACTACATCCAGTCAGGCCTGGCAAATACAACTGCCAACTTCGATGGTTCCTGGGTAGAGCATGCTTTTATTGGCATGATGGAAACAGATTACCTCGCGAACAATCTATGGACAGACAAGGGGATGGTTATATGTTCTGTATCTGACAAAGGCACTGACTGGAGTCGTTTCAGTCTCAATGATTACAATGCCTATTTTAAATATAATGCCATCGATCCATCTTATATTATCACACCTTCCGGCGAGCACTGGCTCATCTACGGATCATGGCATAGTGGTATCATGGCTTTACAGCTGGATGCTGCAACAGGGCTGCCACTTACAAAGTTTGATGTAAATGACAGCAATACATGGGGTACCCAGATTGCCACCCGAACACCAGGCTCCCGCTGGCAGGCATCGGAAGGACCAGAGGTCGTATACAATGCAGAAACAGGGTATTACTATCTCTTCACCGCCTACGATGAATTGTCTGTTGCATACAATACCCGGGTAGCAAGGTCTAAAAGCATCACCGGCCCCTATGAAGATTTCAGACTGATCACGCACCCGTATAAATTCAACGACCACTCCGGATGGGTAGGTTTTAGTCACTGTGCAATCTTTCAGGATGGCAATGACTGGTACTATACCTCACAGGCCAGATTGCCAGCCAACACTAACGGCAATCCATATAGCAATGCTATCATGATGGGCCATGTAAGACATATCCGCTGGACAGCGGATGGCTGGCCGGTAGTAATGCCGGAGAGATATGCTGCAGTACCACAGGACACGATTGCTACAGCCGACCTGGTAGGTAGCTGGCAATATATTACATTGAAGTACCAGTATCAGGTACAGCAAACAGCGCAGACCCTTACCCTGAATGCAGATCATAGTGCAACAGGTGCACTGACCGGAACCTGGAGTTACGATGCTACCAACAAGCGATTGACGATTGGTAGTGTAACGGTAGAAGTAGAGCGTGGCCTTGATTGGGAAGCCAGTCCCCGTAAGACGACGATAGTTTTTGCCGGATCCGGTTCATGGGGTAAGAAGAATTAGTGGAGAATCCTCCCGCCATAAATTGCAGACTACACCCTCGCATAAGCGGGGGTGTGTCATTTAAAACTGGTGTGGTTTGTGTGGTTACGCAGCAAAAATCTACACCATATGTGGCTGCGACCCAAACCTGCTTTAACCCAGACTGATGTTTATCATGGACTACGCATGGTAATAGCCGATGGCCTTGCAGCAGAAGCAATGACGACACTGACCGGTGGTGCATTTCTTACAGCCATGGCATTGTTGATGGGTGCTTCCAATATATTGATTGGTATCATCAGTGCTTTACCTGCCTTTACCAATATCTTTCAGCTCATCTCAATATGGCTGGTGCGAAGATATAATAATCGCAGGCTCATCTGTGTCATTTGTTCCATGTTCGCCCGCGTGAGTTTATTAGTAATTGGCGCAAGTATTCTGCTGGCACAAAAGTCAATGACTACTATGATCGTCTTTCTCTTCTTTTACTATTTCTTTGGATCTATTGCTGGTCCCAGCTGGAATGCGTGGATGAAAGACCTTGTTCCTGAAGACAAGCTAGGTACTTATTTTGCCAAAAGAACCAGTTACCTGCAAATGTTGAATGTTGTACTCAGTCTGTTCTGTGCAGGGTTAATTGATGTGGTCCGCACCAGGCATTTAGTCTTTGAACTCGATACCTATGCACTTATGTTTGTAGCTGCTGGCGTATTTGGATTGATAGGAGTGGTTTTTCTGGCCAGCACCCCCGAGCAACAATCTTTTCTAAGCAGGGAAAATATGTTTAAGCTCTTCAGTTATCCTTTGAAAGATCGCAATTTCGTTCGCATGCTGATCTTTCATTCTTTCTGGGTATTTGCATTGAATATAGCTACCCCTTTCTTCACTGTATATATGATGAAGGGATTGGGGCTCTCTATTTCCTACGTGATAGGATTGAGTGTAATCAGTCTCTTGTGTAATGTCTTTTCTGTAAGAATCTGGGGCATATTTTCTGACAGATATAGTAATAAGACCATTCTTGCGCTCGCTACCCCACTTTATTTAGCCTGTGTCATAGCCTGGTGCTTTGTTGGAATCTGGACACAATTATGGCCCAACCTGGTTTTGTTACTGGGTATCCACATATTTACGGGTTTGTCGTTATCCGGAATCAATTTGGCATTGGTGAACATTGGTCTCAAGCTGGCGCCAAGGGAATATGCCATCGTTTATTTGTCTACACAAAACATGATCACTGCTGTGTTCTCTTCTATCTCTCCATTAGTAGGTGGCATATTGGCCGATTATTTTACCAGCCGCACATTGAAGATAGATGCACTATGGACGGGGCCTCATACCCATCGGTCATTTCACCTGATCAACCTGAATGAATGGACATTTCTTTTTTTGATCAGTGCGGTCCTTTTATTTGTAGCCATGGAATTGTTGGTGCAGGTAACAGAAACCGGGGAGGTGGATAAAGAGATGGCGAAACGGGTAATGAGGAGTAGCATTAAGAATAATTTAAGAGATTATTTCCTGATAGGGAATATGATTACGCTACATGAGCAGTTGTGGGGCATATTGAGAAGAATTCAGCAAAAGAGAAGCACAAAAAAAACAGGCAGTGTCGTATGATACTGCCTGCTTGCGTTTTGTTTAGATACCACTGTTATTTAAGTGGTTTGTTCTGCGGTTGCATTGTGTTATCTCTATCGTTCTTATGTGTGTCCGCAGTTTTTCTTTCATTTTTATCACCTTCCTGCATTCTTCTGCGTCTCTGATCGTCAAAGGCCTTTTGCCTGTTTTGTTGATCCTGGGAAGGATGTTGATCATTTGACTTTTTCATAAAATGAAGTTTTAGTGAACGAAAGTATATAGAACAAATACGAGGCCAAAACGAACCCTGGCGGTTTCAGCAACACTTATTTAAGGGGCTGGTCCGATGTACGCATGGTATTGGAACCGGTTCTGTTATCATCGTCGGTTCCCTTGTTTTGTGAACCTGTATCCGCGGCATTGGTTATGTTTTGTTTACCACCTTTTTTACCTTCGGGTCCCCATTTAATATTATCGGCCTCATCATCAGACAGGCCATTTTCCTGCAGGTCAGCTTCATCCAGAACTGGCGAACCATCATCTTCTTCATCTTCTTTTACATCTGCATTATTCTCTTCTTCATTTACATCTGAATCGTTTTGCTGACCAGATTTGTTTCTTTGATCATCAAATGCCTGTTGTTTCTTTTCTTCTCCAACAGGATTTTCCAGTTGTTCGTTTGTTTTTTTCATAACAATACTTTTTTAGGGTAAGAAATTATTTCTAATTAATTAGGAGTGCAAACTTGGATCCATGCCGCCCATATTAGGAATCAGACCTTACTTATGTGAGTTATTTCCCCGCATGCCGGCATGAAAACAACTACCACATTCATCGGATTGGGAGAAATGGCATGGCCTCATTATTGTTGTTTTAAAAGAAAATGAATTTTATGGCAAACAAGACAAAGAGTTCAGCAGATATACAGGATTCAAAGCGCGATCAGGATCGCATGAAACCAGAGACTACCCTAATAGATATGCCTGAAGTAAGTGATATACCGGGGCAGGAAAATGTAGCGCCATTACCTCCCGGTACCCGTAGCGTACCTACCCCGGCTTCGGATGACGAAGAAGGTTATGGTGTACTGGACGAGCTGAACGGCAGTCCGGACGATACGATAGAAACAGATGATGAACAACTGATCACTGACGAACGAAGCAATGTATCGCGCCAGGAAAGACAGGACTTAGATAACAGTGCAAACGTGACGCCTGGCGACGAAGGTGCCCGTGACCTGCAGCGTGCGCAATTGAATAATGTAGATGATGAAGGAGAATTGCTGGAAGAAAGATCCGGTCATTTATCGGGCGAAGACCTGGATGTACCCGGTAGCGAACTGGATGACGACAATGAAACCAGGGGGGCGGAAGATGAAGAAAACAATCCTTACAGTGTAGGTGGTGACCGAAATGAATTATAATATGAAACAGACTTCTCTTGATAAAGAAAAGGTACAGGTAGATTTCACATCAATGGATCTCCCGGCACCCGTACTTAATTTTCGCCCGGAAGTGTATACTGATGGCGATATGTTTTATTGCGTATTAGGAGCCGGTACAGCGTACGCTATTTATGGTGAAGGCAATAGTGTAGAAGCGGCATTATTGGACTGGGAAAAAGCTTATCATGAGCGTTCAGGGAAGTAACCCTGACGCTCATGTATATAATTCCTGCTCATCGGTGTAATATGTTTTGCGTGACCCAACCTTATGCGATTGAATAGGAGCACCTCCGGGGCTCATCTCTTTTCGCGCATGGTGCACCTTCATGAAGTCCCTGTATTCTCCACTTATCGGGTTTTTATCGTGTTTGAGGATTTGTTTAATACCATCTTTCAGTACCTTCTTAATACTGCTGGCTAGTACCTTCACCTGCGCCGCCGGAATTTTATTCGCAACAGAGAATGGAGAGATGCGGGCCTGGTATAAAATCTCGTCTGTATAGGCATTGCCAAGACCACGGATCAACTCCTGATCCATCAGTACCTCTTTAATCTTCTTTTTAGAATCGCCTAATATCCCTTGCAGGTATTTCGTATTCACCTGTTTTGACATGGCATCTGGTACCTCACTTTCTTCAGGATTCAGCGTTACCATTGCCTGCCCCTGAAAGTCCGTCATAGCCAGTCCCGTATCATCTGTAAACTGCAAAGTAATAATGGGCCATTTAGGTAGTGCTTTCCCTTCATAGATGGCCGGCTCACCATGCAGCATCAGGTGCCATCCTAAGATTGCTTTATTACTAAATGCAAGCCGTAACTGCTTTCCTTCTCTATAGATCGAGGTGAGTTTTTGCTTTTCAATTTGCTTCCTTAACGTAGTTAAGGAAGTTTTTAATTTTTTGGGGTAGGGTACTTCCAGTTTTTTTACCACTTTCCCCTTCAGCATTTTTGTGAGGTTCATACTGAACACTTCAAGGTCTGGTATTTCAGGCATGACAATAAAGATTTATTCACGGTTAAAATTAACATATCGTGAGCAGCTTATCAAATACAACTGCTGATGATAATCTGTTATATTGAATTCATTGCGCCGGCCGCAGACCTTTGCATTGCCTCGCTTTTAATACTGCTTCCGCTGAGGATTTCAGGCGATCTGAACATTTACTTCACCTTGTTCCCATGGTTCCTACAATTGTGGAACAACTTTCTCAATACCCCTCAAACCCCCGCCCACTGCGAAACGCTTTCATTCAAAGAAACGCCTGTTCACAGTACGTTTCCTTATTCATTGAATATGATTGGTTTGCTTCTTGTTATTATAGTAAAAGGCACTAATTACTATCCGACGAACATTTCCTCCTGTATGCTTGGCTGTAATCCATCAACAATGCGATAAATATTCACTCACCATAAAATCAAATTTTTGTTTGTATGATGACCCGGGTTGGATCTGAAACTAGATTGAAAATCTTTACATGGCATATTCATGGTAGCTATTTGTATTATCTGTCACAAGGGAACTATGATATATATATCCCGGTAAATGATGAGCGTACCCCCGGTTATTATGGTCGTGGGAGAACATTTCCTTTTGGAAGTAATGTAATTGAGATTCCTGCTGATATGGTGAAAAGTTATGACTTCGACGTCATCATGTACCAGTCAGTCAAGAACTATCTCGTAGATCAATACGAGATCCTGACACCTGCACAACGCAGGCTCCCCAGAGTGTATCTGGAACACAATACTCCGCTCAAAAGCCCCTTTGGTACACGCCATACGGTAAATGACCGTCGTATTTGTCTTGTACATGTCACACACTATAATAGACTGATGTGGGATAATAACCGTACTCCTGTCACCGTGATAGAACATGGTGTCACAGATTCAGATGTTCCTTATACAGGAGAACTGGATAAGGGGGTTACTATCATCAATCACCTGCCACAAAGAGGCCGTGCACTGGGTTGGGATGTATTCCAACAGGTAACCAAACATGTGCCTGTAGACCTGGCAGGCATGGGCAATGATGCGGCAGGAGGAAGCGAGGTCTTGCATCCGCAATTGCCAGCTTACCGGGGTAAATATCGCTACCTCTTTCATCCGGTACGCCATACCAGTTTAGCACTGGCAGTATGCGAGGCGATGATGCAGGGGTTACCGGTAATAGGGCTCGCTACCACCGAACTGGTCACCGTGATTGAAAATGGAGTGAATGGTTTTATTCACACCGATCTCGACTTCCTGATCGATAAAATGAAATTGCTGATGAATGATCCTGAGCTGGCCGCACAAATGGGTAAAGCTGCAAGAGAAACCGCTCTCAAACGCTTTCACATAGACCGCTTCACAGCGGATTGGGAAAATTTATTCAATGCTGTTTGTGCCAATGTGCCCGGACAGCCTTTCAATGCAGACACCTGCAATGCGAATGTAAGCGGGAAAGAAAAAATTATGTAGGATATGAAAAAGAGGATTGCATTTATCAGTGAACACGCTTCTCCGTTGGTCACTCCGGGTAGCGTGGATGCCGGAGGCCAGAATGTATATGTAGGGGAACTCGCAAAACACCTGTCCCGCATGGGGTACCAGGTAGATGTGTTTACACGCCGTGAAAATCCTGACCTGCCAACAGTTACAATTTGGTTGGAAGAGGTAAGGGTTATCCAGATCGATGCTGGTCCTTCCGCTGTCATACCTAAAGAAGAGTTGCTGCCATATATGGCCACTTTCAGAGAGGAGATGATCAGTTTCATGGAGGAAGAGCAAGTGAACTATCACCTTATACATGCCAATTTCTTTATGTCTGCCCTCGTTGCCATGGAGCTAAAGCAACTGCTGGGCATCCCCTTCGTTGTTACTTTCCATGCACTGGGTCATGTACGTAAGATCTACCAGGGAAATAATGACCGCTTCCCACCAGAACGTATCTACATAGAATCTGAAGTGATCCTGCAGGCCAATCAAATCATTGCAGAATGTCCGCAGGATAAGGAAGACCTGATTAACTATTATCAGGCGCCGGTAAATAAGATCACCATCATTCCATGTGGTGTAAACCTGGATGAGGTGTATGCCGTGGACAAGGAAAAAGCGAGAGAAATTTTACACCTGCCTAAAAATGAAAAGATCATTTTACAACTGGGAAGAATGGTGCCCCGGAAGGGTGTGGACAATGTGATCAGGGCATTGGCGCAGTTGAAAATGCAGGATGTAAAGTTGGTCATAGTAGGTAGTAACGTGCCCGCATCATCAGGTGAAGCTGATCCTGAACTGGAACGCCTATGTACATTAGCACAGGAACTCGACGTAGCCGGTCAGGTGATTTTTGCCGGTCAGCGTGACCGGCATGAATTAAAACATTATTACTCCGCCGCAGATATTTTTATCACCACTCCCTGGTATGAACCATTTGGTATCACACCTCTTGAATCTATGGCCTGTGGCACACCGGTAATAGGTAGTGAGGTAGGTGGTATTAAATACAGTGTGGCAGATGGCAGAACAGGTGTGCTGGTACCACCCAAAGATCCAGTATCATTGGCAGCGGCTATTTTTAAACTGTTGCAGAATGATCACCTGCGCCAGGAAATGGGTAGTAATGCCATGAGGCGTATTCATGCACTCTTTACATGGGACTGCATTGCGCGCAAAATGAAATACCTGTATCAGCAGGTCATCAATGAAGCTTACTATGAAAAAAGCCATATTTATTGACAAAGATGGTACGCTTATTCAGGATGTACCCTATAATGTAGATCCTGAAAAAATAGTACTGGAAGAATATGCAGGCAGGGCCCTGCAACTGTTTCGGGAACAGGGTTACATGCTGATCGTAGTTACCAATCAGTCAGGAATAGCAAGAGGGTTTTTCAAAGAAGACCAGCTGAGGGGAGTGCAACAAAAGCTGAATGCATTGTTGCGGGAATATAATATACGACTGGATGGATTTTTCTATTGCCCGCATCATCCTGATGGAACCATTACTCCATATGCAATAAACTGTCACTGTCGCAAGCCTGGCCCAGGCATGCTGCAGGCAGCAGCAGAACAATTAGATATTGATTTAAAACGATCATGGATGATTGGCGACATCCTCCATGACGTAGAAGCCGGTAATCAGGCGGGATGTCGCTCGTTGTTGATCAATAACGGACATGAAACGGAGTGGATTGACACCCCTCAGCGACGGCCCGCATACATTGCCAGCGATCTGCTCGATGCCGCACAATTCATTACTAAAGTTAATCAACATGACACAACAATATCATTCACTGGTAAATAGCCTGCATGAGCCTTCAATTCTGGTTATCGGCGACCTGATACTGGATACCTACCTGCGCGGAGCCAGCACAAGGCTAACTCCCGAAGCGCCTGTTCCGGTTGTCAATATCACTTCTCACACCTGTGTGCCCGGTGGCGCAGCTAATACTGCGATCAATTTAAAATACCTGGGTGCAAACGTCACCTTTGCGGCAATAGTAGGAGAGGATATCGCAGGCAAAGAGGCACAGACATTACTGGCCAAAGAAGGCATTCATACTTACCTCATAAGTTGCAGCAGTCGCAATACGATCGTGAAAACACGGGTCATAGCAGGCAGTCAGTTGCTGACAAGGTACGATGAGGGTACTGAAATGGCCGTGTCAGATGGTTGTGAAGAAAGGCTTATATCTTTTCTGGAAGATACATATGGTCAGTTTGATGCTGTAGTAATTGCTGATTATAATAAAGGGGTCATTACCCCAGGTATCATCAGTACATTGGAACGATTGAATGCGCAGCATAGGAAATTTATTGCGGTGGATGCAAAACGACTGGATCTGTATAGGCAACTACGTCCTTCGCTGGTGAAGCCTAACTACCACGAAATAATGCAACTCCTGCAGTTACCGGAAACATCTGCTTACCGCGCTGCACAGTTGCACGATATGGGTAGTGCTATCTATCGTATTACTGGTGCTGAGGTTGTCGCATTGACATTAGATACAGAAGGTGCTCTTATTTTTAAAAATGGTGAAGTGGTTTGCCATACCCCTGCGTATCCGGTTACACAATTAAATGTATCAGGTGCGGGCGATACCTATATCAGTGCATTTACCATGGCCTGTTTGTCTGGTATAGCACTCTGTGAGACAGCAGAAATGGCAGCAGCAGCAGCGGCTATTGTTATCAATAAGGAAGATACCGCTTATTGTGCCAAAGGTGAATTGATGGCATTTTTCTCCATGCACAATAAATACCTGGATTCGATCAGCCAGTTAAAAGAAGTCTGTGCGGTATACAGGGCACAGGGTAAACGGATTGTCTTTACAAATGGTTGTTTTGATATCCTGCATAGTGGCCATGTAAGTTACCTTACCCGTGCACGTGAATTGGGAGAAGTGCTGATAGTCGGCATTAACAACGATGAGAGTATCAAACGCCTAAAAGGTAGTACCCGGCCTATCAATCAACTACAGGACAGAATGGAAGTACTGGGCGGCTTAGGTGCCGTGAGTCATATCATTCCTTTTGGCAAACAGGGCGATGATACACCCATAGCACTCATCAGGGCCATCGCTCCTGATGTATTTACCAAAGGAGGAGATTATACCCGGGAGGGGTTGCCGGAGGCCGAAGTGGTAGAAGAACTGGGTGGGGTGGTCACTATACTGCCGGTTGTTCCAGACAGATCTACGACCTCATTAATCCGTCGTATCCATACATCTCCTGTTTTAAAAGTGGCACAAGGATGAAAGAATTAACCACTCCTCACCGGCAATGGGCTGGTTGCAAACGTATATTGGTAGTAAGACCTGATAACATGGGCGACCTGTTGATGAGCGCACCTGCCATCAGGGCACTGAAGCAGACATTTGAATGTGAGATCACTGTATTGACTTCTTCCAGAGGCGCAGTGATTGCAGATAGTATTCCTGAAATAGATGACACAATCATCTTTGATGCACCCTGGGTAAAGACGGCATCAACCGATGATTACAATGAAATCATCACGTTACTAAGGAACGAGGAATTTGATGGAGCCGTCATATTTACCGTCTATAGTCAGAATCCGCTGCCTTCTGCCATGATGGTATACCAGGCAGGTATTCCTTTGCGGCTGGCTTATTGCAGAGAAAATCCTTATGGCCTGCTCACGCATTGGGAGCCTGAGAAAGAACCATATGAATATATTCGTCACCAGGTAAGACGGGACCTTGATCTGGTAAGCAGCATTGGCGCCTTTACTGCTGATGAGCAGTTGCGGGTGGAGATAAATGAATCTTTGTGGCCGGGTATACAGAAGAAAATGGCAGCTGCCGGATTGGACCTGGAGAAGCCGTGGATCATCCTGCATCCGGACGTATCAGAGGAAAAGCGATTGTACCCTGTAGCAGAATGGACTGCCGCTGTCGAGAAATTGTCAGCAACCCTGCATTGTCAGTTTCTCCTCACCGGGCTCACACCCAATGAAGAACTGGTCCAGGCATTGGAAAGTTACCCGGTTTATTCACTGACAGGACAACTGACTATTCAGGAACTCATTACACTGGTCAGTCACGCAAGAATGGTGATCGCTGTCAATACGGGAATCATCCACATTGCCGCGGCCACTGATACTTCCGTACTGGTAATATATGCATTGACCAACCCACAGCACACACCCTGGAATGTGCACAGCAAAGTATTATACTTCGATGTACCCGAAAAGCTGAGGAGCAGGAACGAAGTGGTTCGATATGCGTATCATATTTCAGCACAAAAGATGCTGCCCCCCGCTACACCTGAGTCTATTGCAATATCGGCCGCCGCGCTGTTTGAGCAAGCAGCCGTTCACTCCAGTTCAGTACCCGGTCGTAATGCTGCTCTTTTGTCCAGTCAATAGTATAATGTAATTGTTTGTTCAATGGCCCCCATCGATCAGGTTCACCATCCATACTGATCACTACACTGGGCGTTTGCAACGCAGCAGCAATGTGTGAGATCCCTGTACAATTTGAAAATAATGCTCGTGCATGTTTCACCATGACAGCCAGACTTCCCAGCGTAGTAATGCCTGCTGCATTGATAGCAGTATATTGCATTTGCGATGATACTTCCATCGTCAATGGAATTTCTTCCTTGGTGCCGGTCAGCACAATCTGCCATCCCAGCGAAGCAAAGTGATCTGCCAGCGAAGCAAAGAGAGTTGTTGGCCATTGCCGCCAGCTACCTCTGGAACCGGGATGTATACAAATGTATTCACCCGGTGTCAGTGGCAATTGCAGTTGCTCAAACTCATTCCTGTCCTGCACTGTAATGGGAAACTCAAGTTCTCTTCCCTGCGAAGGAATACCTAAGTGATTCATCAATGCCAGGTGTCTTTCGATCTCATTTACATGTTCCGGATATTCCAGGAACAACGCCGGATCAGGACAATAGTCTTCCCGGCGCCAGTATCCGGCAGTATAGCGGCCATTCAATAACGCCAGCATAGGGTTTACCACCGACCCATTCCCCTGCATTTGTAGTACAAGGTCAAAATGCGCTGCCTGCATAGCTTTTAAAAATGCAGGGAACTTCGTCACTGAAGCCGCCTGCTCCGGTAAACCCGGATATCCGGGGAAATGTACAAAGGCATCAAAATAGCCTGGAAACCGGGTTAATAGCGATTCTTCCCACGGCAATCCCAGCAGGGTAATATGGGCGTCAGGAAATACCGTGCGCAGTGCACGGATAGCGGGTATGGCACACAACATATCACCCAGCTGCAATGCCCGGAAGATGGCAATTTTCTGAAGGTTACCTGCAAAGTTCATAAGCAATTATATTAAAGGAAAAATACCCTGTACCGCCACGCGCCGTACAGACTCCAATAGATAGCAACAAATGGAATAGCCATTGACGTGATGATCATCTCCAGGACATGGGCGCTTCGCCGTGTAGTGTCTGATAACCGTTTAGAAATAAACATTCCCACCATCACCAGCCAGCTGAGCATAAAGAGACTGACCAGCACCATTAATCCTTCTGCAAGACATACGGCGGCGAGTAAGATCATCGCGATCATGGCATAGTAATTCCACGCGGGCCTGCGCTGTATTTTGCGCCTGTACATGCCGGGAAATTTCTTGTACAACAGTGCATTGTACATATTCTTCTTCTGCTCTTTGATACTTACCCCCCATTCTGCTTTTCTTACAGGATGTACAACCACGGCATCCAGTATTTTGACAACAGGCACTTTCAACGCCAGCAACCTGAATTCAAGGTCGCTGTCTTCTCTCCAGGCAATGGTAAATCTTTCATCAAAGCCGTGAAGTGCAGTCAATACTTCTTTCGTCACGGCACAGTTAGCCGTAACGAAATCAGCAGTGGCCAATCGCGCAGTATTCCGCTCATAATCTGTCGGATCTTTCGGAATGGGTACCACCAGTTTTCCTGAAAAAGCAATCGCCTTCCTGCCATCCCACATGCGGAGAAAACTACTGAGCCAGCGACTATCAGGAAGTGTATCGTCATCAGTAAATGCCACGAGTGGAGCTACTGCAGCTCTCCAACCTTTGTTGCGGGCTGCCGCCGGACCTTTTTTCCTGTTCAGGGGAATGTAACGTAGATCCAGTAACCGCTTCTGGTACCAGGCATCTATGACCATACGGGTGGAAACGTCCGGACCATCGCTCACGACTATCACCTCAAATTCATCTTTGTCAAGATCTTGTCGCGACAGGGCTTCCAGGCAGGCCGTTAATAAATGCGGACGTCTGTACGTCGGGATAACGACTGATATTTTCATGACGGTGTTATTTTTCAACTAAAAATGATCCGATTACCAAAGCATCAAATGGTGAAGACCAGAAACATTCAATAGCATCACGTGGTGTACATACAATGGGTTTGCCTAAAGTATTGAACGAAGTATTGATTAACACAGGTACACCTGTTTTCTGATAGAATGCTTCCAGCAGGTTGTAGTATTTTTCGTGCTGTTCTCTGTTAACTGTCTGTATTCTCGCCGTTCCATCCACATGAGTCACCGCAGGAATCATACCTTTTTTTTCTTCCTTCACTTCATATACAAACAACATGAAGGGAGAATAGCTGGCTCCTTCGAACCATTCACCTGCCTTGTCTTCCATTACCACAGGGGCTACCGGCCGGAAATCCTCCCTGTCCTTTACCTCGTTGAGTCTGGCCTGCATTTCTGCATGAAGTGGAGATGCCAATATAGATCGGCTCCCCAATGCCCGTGGACCAAATTCCATTCTACCCTGGAACCAACCGATGATTTTATCCTCCACTAATAGTTGAGCTGTCTCTTCTGCTATATTTTCCATTTTGCGGTACGGCGTCTTTGTCCATTTCAGGAACGACTCTATTTCATCATCACTATATTCCGGACCCCAGTACGCATGATCCATTTTGAAATCTTTGCGGGTGCTCCGGCGTTCAGTGCTATCTACCCACATCGCAGCACCCAGGGCAGTACCCGCATCTCCTGCAGCAGGCTGCACCCAGATATTTTTAAATAACCCTGCATCTCTCAGTTTTGCATTCAGTACACAGTTGAGTGCTACACCTCCTGCAAAGCAAAGATTGTCAGCACCGGTTTCATGCTTCAGCCAGCTGGCCAGTTCGAGTACTGACTCCTGTAATACCTGTTGTAAAGAATGTGCGATGTTAAAATGATGATCGATGAAAGGTTCTCCCTTTTTGCGGGCAGGCCCTAATAATTCCACCATATAATCATCATTGATAGTATAAATGCCATTATCGCTCATGTTGATCATAGAACGAAAGGCATTTGTAAATACTGGCTTGCCATAGGAAGCGAGCGCCATCACTTTGTATTCGTCGGAGGAATGCAGGAAGCCTAGGTGCGAGGTAACCTTTTCATATAACAGACCCAATGAATGCGGCATGTCTACCTGGCTGATTCTGCGCAGGTCATTACCACTACCCATACTAAAAGTAGTAGTCGCTTTTTCGCCGCGACCATCTACGGTGAGCACGGCTGCCTCCATATAGGGAGATGGTAAAAAGGCACTGCTGGCATGGCTGAGGTGATGCTCAATAAAATGCCAGCGATCTTTAGTAATGCCGGCATCTCTGAATCTTTCCTGCAGGTGATGCGGATAACCATCAATTAATTGTCCGGGCGCATTGATAATAGAAGAAAGAAATAAAGGATCCCAGGGGGATAACCACTTTTCAGGCATCAATCTTTTTGTGGGATCCAGCGGTAATTCTACCTTTTGTTGAATCACATCGTCAGGATCCATCAGCAGGTAAGGATCGAAGGAGTAAGCAATATGATCAATATCACGCAGATGGATATTGGCTGTTTTCAGGCAATAGTCAATCGCATGAAAAGGTAACTCATATGCAGAAAAAGGAATGGGCCTTTTCCCATGTTTGATGTGCGTAAATCGTTCGTCTTCTGCAGCTGCCAGTAGTTGTCCGTCTTTAAGGATGCAGGCAGCGGAATCATGAAAGGCTGCATTGATGCCCAACGTATACATAAGCAATAGTTTTTTGGTCATCACGGTGTGACACAAATACCTTGCAGAATATAAAAAAGCACAGCCATGCTGTGCTTTAACTGTTCAGTACTTTTTATGACATGTGAGTTAATTACCCATACACTGTATGCTTACCTACATACCCGGCAGTTTAATGCCATTATCACGTAAACTATGGATCACCCTGGCGTTGAGATCAAATTTTGTCTCCTCAAATTCCTCCTGGGTAGTCCATGCATAAATCAAAATATGCCAGCCATCTGGTTCCAGGTTGGAAACAAGGGCTTCAGGTTTTGGGTCATTGTGCACATTAGGCGTTGCTGCGGCTTCCTTCAATACAATTGGATTTACCTGGCCTGGCGGATAAGCATAACTGAGTTTTAAATCTATTTCTATACGGCGTGTTTCAGTACTGCTATGGTTGATGATGACTTCATTCGATAATTTTGAGTTGGGAATAATCACTGCCCTGTTGTCTGTGGTAATAATGATTGTATTGAATAATTGAATAGAACTGACTACACCTGTCTGTCCCTGTGCCATGATGGTATCACCTGCCTTATAAGGTTTCAGTAATAAAATGATGATCCCACTGGTAAAGTTCTGCAAAGTGCCCGAAAGTGCCAGACCTGCTGCTACACCTATAGAACCCACCAGGGCAGCGAAGATCGTCATGCGGATATCAAGCAGCTGCATGACAGCAAGTAATAAGAATATCTGTAGCACCGTGGTGATTAACCCGGTAAGAAAAGGGCGTAAGGTAGTATCTTCCCGGTGTCTCATCAGGGTTTTCATCAACCATTTTTTAATGAGGTGAATGACCCATTGTCCCGCTAATAAAATAAACAATGCAAGTGCTATTCTGGGTCCGTGGAGAACGAGCCAATGGTAAGCGTTCTCAAGCATTTTATCCATCATAATCTTAACCTTTTTTATTATCACTATGAAATATCATACCAGTCTTAGCAATCACGTGGCCTCATCTTTGTATTTCCGTTTGTATAAAAACTTAGTTATGGAACCCGTAAATATAGAAAACAGAAATAAGTATGCGCTGATAACTGGCGCCACCAGTGGAATTGGTTTTGAATTGGCAAAATGCTTTGCAAAAGATAGTTACAACCTGATCCTGGTCGCACGTAATGAAGACCGGCTGAATGAAGTGGCCAATGAGTTGAAGAAAAATTTTGCAATAGAGGTAACGCCTATTGCGAAGAATTTATTTGCACCTGGTTCTGCGGAAGAAATCTATGAACAGACAAGGAGTATGGGTATCACTGTGGATGTATTGGTCAATGATGCCGGTCAAGGTGAATGGGGCCCATTCGTGGATACCAGTCTGGAGCGTGACCTCGATATCATACATCTGAATATAATCGGTCTGCTATCACTCACGAAGTTGTTCCTGCGTGATATGGTGCGCCGCAATGAAGGAAGGATTCTGCAGGTGGGGTCAGAAGCGGGGACTACGCCAATGCCGTTGTTGTCAGTATATGCAGCAACCAAGGCCTTTGTCTTATCATTCAGTGCTGCATTGGCGGAAGAGTTGCGCGATACAAATATTACGATTACGGTTTTATTGCCCGGCGCTACAGATACAGATTTCTTCCACAAAGCAGGGCAGGAAGATACTGTCACCTATAGGGAGTCTGAGTTAGCAGATCCTGAAGTGGTAGCAAAAGATGGATATGAGGCATTGATGAAGGGAGAGCGGAAAATTATTTCCGGAAATAAGACAAAACTGCATGTGTGGTTAAATGATCTCTTAGGGTCTAAGATGTCTGCATCGAATGCACGTAAAATGAATGAGCCCAGTCATAATATAGCAGGAGAGAAGTTGCCGCAGCATGAAGCATCGCTGAATGAAAGGGAGTATATTACACAGCAAAGTGGCGAAAGGGATGGAGATTTAATTTCAGGACGTAAGTATAAGGATCGTACCGCATCAAATGAGCCGGTATTGAATAAAGAGAATTTACCTGACGCTACGAATGAGTCAACTGGTATAATAGGTTCTGGTCAGAGACAAGATTCAAATTAATATGAAAAAGAAAGATTTTCCGGTAGAAGATGTAAGACGATTTTTGGAACCGACACCGACAGTTTTAGTCACGGCTGCTTATAAAGGTAAACAGAATATAATGACGATGGGATGGTACACCGTAATGGAGTTTGTACCATCCCTTATCGGTTGTATGATTACAGGCAGCAATTACAGCTTTGACCTGATCAATAAAAGTGGTGAATGTGTGATCAATATTCCTACCGCAGATCTCGCCAGGCATGTGGTAGCGGTGGGGAACTGTACGGGGGCAGATACAGATAAGTTTACAACGATAGGTTTCACAGCGGAGCCTGCCAGTATTGTAAAAGCGCCTTTAATAAAAGAATGTTTCGCCAGTTTCGAATGTAAGATTCATGACCGAAAGCTTATCAATGCTTATAACTTTTTTATCTTCGAGGTGGTCAAAGCACATGTAGCTACCCGGCCTAAGTATCCTGAAACGATTGCTTACAGGGGGAATAGTCAGTTTGTACTTTCAGGAAAGAATATTAGCATTCATTCAGACAAGTAATGGGTTCATTACCTGCTAGAGATGCTTACACCAGGGCAGGTCTTTTACAGGGGAGGGGTTCAATAATGAGTTCCCCAGCTTCTTCAATAATTCAGGTAAAGTGCCTGGAGTGGCAGTTACGATCTGCTGATGAATGTAGCCTCTGTGGTGTCTTAAGGCATTAAACAGAATCTGGGCGCTGGTAAGCATACGCACGAAATTACGTAACTTTGCGCCCTTATTATGGCGCACATCAACTTATTTGACTTTAAACAAAAAGTCGACTACAAAAATGAAATCCTGGCCGGACTCACTGTGGCCATGACAATGATTCCTGAATCTCTATCCTTCGCGATCTTAGCAGGTTTCTCTCCTTTAACAGGTTTGTACGCTGCATTCATCATGGGCTTGGTAACAGCCGTATTAGGTGGCCGCCCGGGCATGGTATCTGGTGGGGCAGGGGCGACAGTAGTGGTATTAATTGCGTTAATGCAATCCCATGGTATTGAATATGTGTTTGCCGCTGTTATGCTGGCAGGACTTTTACAGATCTTAGTAGGCGTGTTTAGATTGGGAAAGTTCATCAAACTGGTACCGCAACCCGTCATGTATGGGTTTGTAAATGGCCTGGCCATCATCATCTTCACCGCCCAGTTACAACAATTTAAATCAGCCAGTGGAGAATGGTTGTCAGGTTCACCCTTCTACATCATGCTGGGGTTAGTCTTATTAACGATTGCCATCGTATTTTTCTTCTCTAAAATAACAAAGGCAGTACCTGCATCCCTGGTGGCCATCATCATTATCTTCGCGCTCGTCATAGGTTTTGGCATCCATACCAAAACAGTAAAAGACATTGCGGCACTCAGTGGTGGTTTCCCTCCATTTCATATCCCGGCTATCTCCTGGTCCCTGGAAACACTCAAAGTGATCTTCCCTTATTCCCTGGTAATGGCAGGTGTAGGTTTAATTGAAACATTACTCACACTCAATTTAGTAGATGATATCACCGGCACCAAAGGGCGTAGCAATAAAGAATGTATTGCGCAGGGGAGTGCAAACATATTAAATGGTTTATTCACAGGTATGGGTGGTTGTGCTATGATTGCTCAGACCTTCGTGAATCTTTCCGCAGGTTCCAGGGCACGCTTATCCGGCATCATCGCCGCTATCACTATCCTCATGGTGATTCTGTTTGGGGCACCTCTTATTGAGAAGGTACCTATGGCAGCCTTAGTAGGTGTCATGATGATGGTTGCTATCGGCACTTTCGAATGGACAAGCCTTCGCATCATCAATAAAATGCCGCGTCACGATGTCATAATTGGTATCCTGGTAGCTGGCATCACGGTATGGCTGCACAACCTCGCCCTCGCTGTACTGGCCGGTGTGGTGATTTCCGCGCTCGTATTTGCATGGGAAAGCGCACACAGTTTGCAAGTGAAAAGTTATATCGATGCAAAAGGCGTCAGGCATTACGAAATAAATGGTCCGCTCTTTTTCGGCGCCATCACCACCTTCAATGCCAGTTTCAATATTGACACAGATCCGGAAGAAATAATAATAGATTTCAAAAATAGCCGTGTCACCGATATGAGTGCTATTCAGGCCTTGGATAATTTGACGGAGCGATATAAAAAAGCCGGGAAGAAACTGCATCTCCGTCATCTAAGTGATGATTGTGTGGCAAAGCTCACAAATGCAGAAGGGGTCATTGACGTAAGTATTATCTAAATTAGAAAGGGGCTACAATCTGGTCGGACAATGTTCTTGAGTCCTGATAAGCCGGTGTACCAATGGGAATAATACAATCGTTTTCCGGCCGCAGGTCATACTATGCCGCCGTCAATTGCATCAGCAATTGACAGCGGTTTTTCTTTTTAGGGAAATCGTATCTTCATTCTATGAAAAAGTTATTAGTAGCTCTCCTTTTACCCTTAGCCGTGCATGCGCAATCCACGATTCCACAGAAAATGGAATCTTACATGCGTGCCCAGGCCACTGTTGCTCATTTCAGTGGAACCGTATTAGTTGCCCAGAAAGGGAAAGTCATTTACAGTAGTGCATTTGGCGAAGCTGACAGAGAATGGCATGTGAAAAACACCCTGGCTGGTAAATTTCGTATTGGCTCCATCACCAAGCAATTCACGGCTGCCTGTATCCTTCACCTGGAGGAGCAGGGTAAATTGAGTCTGGATGATAAACTGAGTAAATATATTCCTGATTATCCCCAGGGGGATCAGGTTACTATTCATATGTTGCTGAACCAGACTACGGGTATCAAAGACTACACAGCCCTGCCTGAAAGTGATTTGCATGCAGATGTACTGGATGTAGCTCCGGCTGATTTTATCCGCACTTTCCAGCAGGAGCCTTACTTATTTACTCCGGGTTCTCAATGGGCGTACAGCAATTCCAACTACTTCCTGCTGGGGTATATTGTAGAAAAGATAACGGGGCGGCCTTTTGTGGAGTATCTGAAAGTAATTACAGACAAAGCAGGTCTGAAAAATACGGGCATGGACCGTCCGGATACAATTCTTTCGTATCGTACACATGGTTATTGGGAGGATTATAATATTCGTTTCTATACCATGTCGGGTCCTTATGCTGCCGGTGGTATGTATTCAACAGCAGGTGATCTGCTGGCATGGGACCAGGCATTATTGGGCAACAAGGTCCTGTCTGAAGCGACTACAAAAAAAATGACCACTGCTTATATGGGGAATTACGGCTATGCCTTATTCGTGGATAGCCTGGATAAGCACCCCAGGATCTGGCACAGTGGTGGTATTCCCGGATATCGTAGCCTGATCAGTTGGTATAAGGATGGGGATTTTAATGTGATCGTATTGTCCAACAATGAATCCAACTCACCGTATATTGCTGGTGCGCTGGCAGGTATTATGCTGAACATGCCGGTGGTGAATCCTTATGTTCATAAGCCGGCGGCGATTAATAATGCATTGATTGATAATTATGTAGGCACTTATTTTTCAAAGACCTTTATAGAACTGTTCAGGAAAGAAGGGAAGTTATACCGCAAGGTAGATGGCGTGAATGATATAGAACTGATTCCTGAGTCAGAGAAGAAGTTTTACTATGGGGATGGAACGGACAGGCAGATAGAGTTTGTAACAGATGCGACGGGAAAGGTGGTGAAAGGGTATCTGATGACGGGTGGTTTGAAACTGCCGTTGGAAAGGATTTCAGATTAAGGGTATGTATTGAATTTTTATAAAGAGGTTTCATAAAAAAATCCCCGCTGTATAAGCGGGGATTTTTTTATGGGTTGAATAAAAATTTACTTTTTTACCAGTGTTGGCTGAACCAACTTTTTCCAGATCATATACCCTTCTTTATTCAGGTGCAGCATATCGCTCTGAAAGATCTCCGGTCTTGAATTCCCATCCTTCGTCAGCATAGGTGTAAACACATCCACCCATGTGATCTTGTTCTGCGTTTTCAGGTATTCCTTAATCAGGTCATTTGCATCTTTTACCGTTTGTCTGAATTGATCGCGGGAGGGGCTTGGTTTGATAGAAATATAGGTGATCGGAGTTTCAGGCAGTTTCTCCCTGATAGCCGTGATCAGTTGTTTAGTGCGTTCGAGTACAGTATCGGCAGTAGCCCCCGCAGGAATATCATTTTCACCTACATACAGCACAATTTCTCTTGGGTGATAAGGGAACACGATATCATTCAGGTAGAAGGTAATATCATTCACTACGGCGCCACCGATTCCTCTGTTCAGTACATCGTAAGATGCAAAGGTTCTTTCTGCATCTTCCCACTTACGGATAGATGAGCTTCCTACAAAAAGAATTGGATTTGCAGGAGGGGCATACATCTGGTCATAGTGTTTAATAGTTTGTACATCATCCCAAAAACGTGGTTTATCCTGTGCATTGCTGACCTGTATAACGGTCATGGCTACAATCAACAGGAGCATGGCTTTCTTCATAACATTCGCTTTTATACTTCCAAAATAAACAATTCTATACGGATAACAGCACGGCTACATAATGACAGATGGCAGCTGCGAGCACGAAGGTATGCCATACGGCGTGGGTATAAGCGCCTTTTTCTTTCATGTAGAAATATACACCGATGGAATAGAGCACGCCGCCAATGGCGATCATGATGATCACGGGCACTGGCAGGGCGGTAAAAAATGTTTTACCACCTACGATCATGATCCACCCCATAATGAGGTAGATGATAGTACTCAGCACATTGAACCGGCCGGTAAAGAAGGATTTAAAGACTACGCCTATAGCGGTCAGTCCCCACAAAATGCAGAGCAGGGAGATACCGAAGGCATTGTTCATAAATACGAGCAGGAAGGGTGTATAAGTACCTGCTATGAGGAAATAGATGCTGATATGATCCAGTACCACAAAGAGCTTTTTGACCTGTTGGTCCTTGGCCAGGTGGTATACGGTGGAGCAGGTGAATAAGAGAATAAAGCAGAAGCTGTAAATGCCGGCGCCTACAATTCCAGGCGTATTTCCGTGGGTAGCGGCGATGCCGGTGAGAACGGGTAGGGCACTCAGGCCAAAGAGGATGCCTACGGCGTGAATGATGCCGTGGATGATTTCCTGTCTACGGTTGTAGAATGAGTCTAATACAATCATTGGTTAATCGTTTCGTCAGGTGCAAAATTATAAATAATAGGGGGTGGTAAGTGTTAAACTACAGTCAAAAAATAAGGGTGACTCGTATTTTTTCCGGAGATAACCCGCAGATATCCCGCCTCCTTTTAGATGCGGGATATCTGCGGGTTATAGGCGGGTTATCTGCGGGTTATAGGCGGAATATCTCCCTTTTTGCGCTACAGACGTGCACTTATCGCACCATATGCGATATAATTGCAGTACCGGTCGGTATATTTTAGAAGATGAAAAAGAGATTTACTCTTTTAAGAGGCTTAAATCTGGCTGGGCGTATTTATACACTTTGAAGTAGATGGTGGTATTGGTTTGGTATACGCCTTCGATTTCGGACAACTGGTTCACGAACTGTACTAAATGGTCATTATCTCTGCACATGACATTGACTTCCAGGTCGTAGGTGCCTGAGGTCATGGCGAGGAAACTTACTTCGGGGAGTTTGGCAATCTGCTGGGCTACCTGTTCTTTGAAGGTAGCTGGCCGGATGTAGACGGCGATATGTGCATAAGACCTGAATCCTACCTTATCCGGGTCTACTCTGCCGATAATGCTGATGGTTCCTTCTTCAATGAGCCGGTTAAAACGGGTTCTGACGGTGCCGATAGAAACATTCAACTTTTCTGCAATGATGGTAAATGATACTCTGCCATCTTGTTGTAAATGTGATAAGATGGAGAAATCGAGATCATCGAGTTGGGCAGGTATGTTCTCGGGTAGTTTATGCTTCGCCATAACCAGGGTTGTAGTACAAAAAATGCAGAAATTTCAGAAAGTATGTGTTAAATGTACATTTTTTTCAGTAAATTGATATTATCGTATTAAAAATGTCAGTGGCTAACCATCCACTAACAGCTTTTCACTCCAAAATACCCCAGGCAAATGAAATACGACCAATTGCAGAATTTTATTAATGGAAGTTTTACCAAAGTTGCTTCCGATCGTACTATTCCCGTCATTTCTCCCATTGACGGTACATTATTGACAGAATTGCCCTGTTCCACGGCAGCAGATCTGGAACTGGCTGTGCAGGCAGCAAAAAAGGCATTTCCCGGATGGAGTCGTACGCCTATAAAAGAAAGGGTGCAGGTCTTTTTCAGGTATAAGTTCCTGTTGGAGAAAAACCTGGAGACATTAGCGGGTTTGATCAGTGAAGAAAATGGGAAGACGTATGCGGAAGCGGTACAGGAGGTGGAGAAGTGTATAGAGCTGACGGAGTTTGCGACTTCTCTGCCACAGTTGGTAACGGGCGAGGTATTGGAGGTCTCCAATGGTGTAGAGTGCCGTACTACGCATGTACCTATAGGGGTGGTGGCTTCGATTGTGCCGTTCAATTTTCCTGCGATGGTGCCTAACTGGACGATTCCCAATGCGTTGACGCTGGGCAATTGCATGGTGATAAAGCCATCGGAGAAGGTGCCGTTGAGTGTAGGGGTGCTTGCTACGCTATTGAAAGAGGCGGGCTTGCCGGATGGTGTGTTTAATATTGTGCATGGGGATAGCGAGATAGTGAATGCTATTTGTGATCATCCTGACATAGAGGCGGTTTCTTTTGTAGGCTCTACGAAAGTGGCGAAAATTGTATACCAGCGGGCTACGCAGCATTTGAAACGGTGTCTGGCATTGGGGGGTGCAAAGAATCATCTGTTGGTATTACCGGATGCAAAGCCGGATATGACAGCACAGAATATTGCTGCTTCTATGAGTGGTTGTGCGGGACAGCGGTGTATGGCGGCGTCGGCGATGGTGGGGGTAGGAGATGTAGATCATATCATTGCGAGATTGTGTGACGAAGCAAAGAAGATCATACCTGGAAAAAATTTAGGAGCGGTGATCAATAAGGATGCAAAAACGAGAATAGAACAGTATATTACAGAAGCAGAGAATAATGGCGCCCGTATATTATTAGATGGCAGGGGTGCGGCCGTACCAGGAAAGGAAAACGGTACTTATGTAGGACCCACAATTATTGATTATGTTACCCCGGACATGTCTGTTGCGAAGGAGGAAATTTTTGGACCAGTGATTAGTATTCTTCGCACTTCCACAATAGATGAAGCACTTGATATAGAAAATGCGAGCCCTTATGGGAATGCCGCGTCTGTGTTTACGCAGAATGGGAGTATGGCGCGTTATGTGGTGGAGAGGGCGAGTGCGGGGATGATTGGGGTGAATGTGGGGGTGCCGGTGCCGAGGGAGCCGTTTTCGTTTGGAGGGTGGAATGAGAGTAAGTTTGGGGTCGGGGATATAACGGGGAAGAGTTCGATTGAGTTTTGGACAAAGTTGAAGAAGAGTACAACGAAGTGGAACCCGGAGGAAGGGGTGAATTGGATGAGTTAGTGAGAGGGATTGAATAAGAAAGAATCAAGTCTTAAAAAGGGAAGACCAAATGTGTTAAAGAAGGATCAAGTCTGATGATGAAGGAATCAAGATTGATTAAGGAAGAATTAATTCCAAAAAGGGAACACCAAATCTGATAAAGAAGAGATCAAGTCCGAAAAAGAAGGAACCAAATCTGGAAGTGAAGTATTTCAAGTCTGATAAAAAATAATTGTATGTCGGCTATTGTTGACCTGTCAACCGCGCAGGAGATTATCCAGGATAATCTTGACTATACCCTGTTTTCATGGAGTAAGCAGAAAGGCTTACAACCCATTGCTGTAAAGCATGCGGAAGGAGTGTATCTGTATGACTACGATGATAAGCGATATCTGGACTTTTCATCCGGATTGATCAATGTGAATATCGGCCATGGGAATCAGCGGGTCACCGCGGCAGTGATGAAGCAAATGCAGGCAGTGAGTTATGTGACACCTGGTTGTGTGACGGAAGCGAGGGGAGAGTTAGGGAAAAAACTAGCAGAGATTTCCCCGGGTAACCTGACAAAAACACTATTTACGGTATGTGGAGCAAGTGCAATAGAAAATGCGGTAAAGCTCGCAAGGCTCTATACCGGAAGGCATAAAATAATAACACGTTACCGGGCATTTCACGGGGCTTCTTATGTAGCGATGAGTGCAGGTGGTGATCCCAGGAAACTGGCTGCAGATGCACAACAGGCGCCGAATTTTGTACATGTGGAAGATCCTTATTGTTATCGGTGTCCGTGGGGGAAGGAAATTACGTCCTGTTCCCGTGAGTGTGTAAGTCATGTGGAAAGAGTGATTGAATTTGAAGGACCGGAGAATATTGCAGCGATATTAATGGAGGGAGAGAGTGGCAGTTCCGGTTGTATAAAATATCCGCCTGATTATTTGCAAAAGATCAGGGCGCTTTGTGATAAACATGGGATCTTGCTGATAGCAGATGAAGTGATGAGTGGGTTCGGGAGAACCGGGAAGTGGTTTGCCTGTGATGTGCATGGAGTAGTGCCGGATATGATTGCGACTGCCAAGGGGATAACGGCAGGGTACCTGCCATTGGGTGCGCTGATTGTGAGTGACAGGATAGCGGCGCATTTTGATGAAAAAACGCTGTGGTTGGGGTTGACATATTCTGCACATCCGGTATGTTGTGCAGCGGGTGTGGAGGTGCTGAAGATATATGAGGAGGAACATTTGCTGGAAAATGCAGCACTGATGGGAGGATATGTGGCGGAGAGAGTGGAGGAGATGAAAGCACATCATCCTTGTATTGGGGATTTTAGAACTACAGGTTTGCTGGGGTGTATAGAATTGGTGAAGAATAGGGATACTAAAGAGCCAATGGCGCCATTTAATGCAAAGCCGGAAGAGATGGTGGTGATGAATAAAGTGGCGGCAAGGATAAAGCAATTGGGTATGTATGCGTTTGTACGGTGGAATTATGTGTTTATAGCACCGCCGTTGAGTATTACGAAGGAGCAGATGGATGAAGGATTGGGGATAATTGATGATGCGTTGGGGATAGCGGATGGGTATGTGAGTTGAGGTGATAGTGGTTTTTCATGGGCGATTTTTGATGTTAGCAATTAATTTAAGGCTCCCTTTCATATTCTGATAAACATAATCTGAGACCTAACTATTAATATATGCCTACCAATTTGTACAGTGAAGATCTGGCCCCCGTACCTGCTGACAGCAGGACCTGGAATACCTGGAATTATGCAGCACTCTGGATTAGTATGAGCCTGTGTATTCCAACCTATATGCTCGCCAGCTCGTTGATAGAAGGAGGCATGAACTGGTGGCAGGCCATCCTTACCATTTTCGCAGGCAATACAGTGGTATTAATACCCATGATCTTAAACGGCCATGCAGGTACAAAATATGGCATCCCTTTCCCTGTATTTGCCCGGGCCAGCTTTGGCACCAAAGGTGCAAACGTACCTGCATTACTAAGGGCGATTGTCGCCTGTGGATGGTTTGGCATCCAGACCTGGATAGGTGGATTTGCGATCTATCAAATGCTACGGCTCTGGGTCCCGTCCTTGGAAGAATTGCCTGTAATATTCCCGGTATCGTGGGGATTGGCTACAGGTCCGGCTATCTGTTTTATTCTTTTCTGGATATTGAATATGTATGTGGTGTACTTAGGTATAGATAGTATAAAAAAACTATTGGTGTTCAAAGCCATCTTCCTGCCTGTTGCGGCACTGGCTTTGTTATACTGGGCAATCCATGCAGTGAGTGGGGGATTGGGTCCTATATTGACACAACCATCAAAGTTCACCAGTTCCGGTGCATTCTGGGCATTCTTTATTCCCGGATTGACAGGGATGGTAGGATTCTGGGCAACCCTTTCATTGAATATACCCGACTTTACGCGGTATGCAAGGAGTCAGCAGGCACAGGTGAAAGGACAGGCGTTGGGATTGCCGACGTCGATGACGTTGTTTTCATTTATTGGTGTAGTGGTTACATCGGCAACGACGATTGTATATGGTACTACCATCTGGGATCCGGTAGTCTTAGCAGGTAAGTTTGATAATAAAATATTGGTGAGTATTGCGATGATAGCAGTAGCGATTTCAACACTCGCTACGAATATAGCAGCGAATATTGTAAGTCCTGCCAATGACTTTGCACATCTGAACCCGGAAAAGATCAGTTTTCGTACAGGTGGTTTCATCACAGGAGTGATTGGTATTCTCATATTTCCATGGAAACTGGTGGCGGATCCAAGTGGGTATATTTTTACCTGGCTGGTGGGATATTCAAGTTTGTTAGGCCCTGTGGGAGGGATTATGATTGCTGATTACTATCTGCTTCGGAAACAACAACTGGAGCTGGATGAATTGTATCAGCATGATGGCCGGTATAGTTATACAAATGGGTATAACAGGTATGCGTTGTTCGCATTGCTGTTGGGAATATTACCGAATATACCGGGCTTTCTGGCTACTATACATGTGATAGCGGCAGACACGTTGCCGGGATGGTTGACGGGAATGTATAGTTATGCGTGGTTTGTAGGGTTCTTTGTTTCGGGGATTGGTTATACACTGATGATGCGTTCAATAAAATCTATCGAATATGTCACTGCTGATTAAAAACGGAAGGATCATTACAGCCGCTGATGATTACGTGGCTGATATCTACATAGAAGGAGAGATAATTACCGCCATCGGAAAGCAACTTCCCTTCACCGCTACCAGGGAAATAGACGCCAGCGGCCAACTAATCTTTCCCGGCGGCATAGACCCCCATGTACATCTAGCCATGCCTTTCATGGGCACCTTCTCCAGCGATACCCACGAATCCGGCACCCGTGCCGCCCTCTTTGGAGGCACCACCACCGTCATAGACTTTGTCTTACAAACCCAGGGCCACTCCCTGAAAGCAGCCCTTGACGATTGGAATAGCCGTGCCCGGGGCACCGCCGTAGGCGACTATAGTTTCCACATGGCAGTGACCGACTTCAATGAAAACACCCAGGCTGAAATAAAAACCATGATAGAAGAAGAAGGCATTACATCCTTCAAAACCTTCATGGCCTACAAAGGAGCCTTAATGATAGACGACCGGCAGATGGTCGCACTCATGCAGGAAGTAAAAAAGCATGGCGGCATGGTAACCGTCCATGCAACCAATGGAGACATGATTGATTACCTCGTGGCGCAGAACAGGGCAAATGGTAACCTATCTCCCCGCTATCATTACCTCTCACAACCAGAAATCACAGAAGCAGAAGCCTCTGGCCGTTTTGCCGATATCTCCAATTATACAGGTTGCCCCGGATATATTGTTCACCTTACCTGCGAAGGGGCATTGAATGCTGTGCGCAACGCTACCCGCCGTAATCAGCATGTATTTGTGGAAACCTGTATTCAGTATCTGCTTTTAGACAGATCTTATTATGACAGGGGATTTGAAAGTGCGAAATGGGTAATGAGTCCGCCGCTGAGAGAGCCAAAGGATCAGGATACATTGTGGGCAGGGATCAACCAGGGATTGGTCAATGTAGTCTCAACAGATCATTGCCCTTTTATGTGGGAGCAGAAGCTATTGGGGAAAGATGATTTTTCAAAGATCCCCAATGGGCATCCGGCAATAGAAAACAGGATGGAATTATTGTATAGTGAAGGTGTGCATGAAAAACGGATCACACTGAACAAATTTGTAGAAGTCGCCTGTACGAACCCGGCAAAGATCTTTGGGATGTTTCCGCGGAAAGGGACGATTGGAATAGGGAGTGATGCGGATATTGTCATCTTTGATCCGAATGAGCGACATGTATTGTCAGCCAGTACCCATCATATGAATGTGGATTACTCCGGGTATGAAGGCTGGCCGGTAACAGGCAAAGTAAAGACGGTATTGCTACGCGGCCAGGTAGCTATAGAAAATGGGGCGTGTTTGTTACCGAAGGGCGCCGGGCAGTTTATAAAGAGGAATAAGGTGAGTGGAATGATCTGACAAATGTAAACACCCCGCCTGTTACCTGAAAAGGAATGAAAGACTGTTTCATTGTTTACTCCCCATGAAAAGTATGACCCACTAAAGGAAAGTATTACTCCATATATCTGCCGGAATAGCGGCATCGAATTTATTTAACCAAAACCATAGAACCGCATGTCACGTATTATCAAATCAGGCTTAATTCAGATGAGCTTACCAAAAACGGAAGGCGAAGGCACAATAGAAGAAATCAAGGAAGCGATGTTTCAAAAGCATGTGCCGCTGATAGAGGCTGCTGGAGAGCAGGGGGTACAGATCCTTTGTTTACAGGAGATTTTCAACACGCCTTATTTTTGTCCGGGTCAGAACAGCGATTGGTACCAATCAGCAGAACCTGTGCCTGGGCCTACTACAGATCGTATGGCAGCATATGCGGCTAAATATAACATGGTGATCATTGTACCGGTGTATGAAAAGGAGCAGGCAGGCGTATTGTACAATACCGCAGCGATCATTGATGCAGATGGTAAATACTTAGGAAAATATAGGAAGAATCATATTCCGCATACTTCAGGTTTTTGGGAGAAGTTTTTCTTTAAACCTGGAAATCTCGGGTATCCTGTGTTTCAAACACGATATGCGAAAGTGGGGATATACATCTGTTATGACCGTCATTTTCCGGATGGTGCGAGGGTATTGGGTTTGAATGGTGCGGAGATAGTGTATAATCCATCAGCTACGGTTGCCGGGCTTTCTCAGTATTTATGGAAACTGGAACAGCCGGCCCACGCAGCTGCCAATGGGTATTTTATGGGATGTATTAATAGAGTGGGGGAGGAGAAGCCGTGGAATTTAGGGAAGTTTTATGGATCTTCTTATTTCGTGGATCCCCGTGGGCAGATTTTTGCGCAGGCATCGGAGGATAAAGATGAATTGCTGGTGGCGGAGTTTGATTTGGGGATGATTGATGAAGTGAGGAGTGTGTGGCAGTTTTTTAGGGATAGGAGACCTGAGACTTATGGGAAGATTACGGAATTGTAGGGCTGTTATTAACAATGGGTAAAATCGAATTGAGCATTCTTGCAATCAATAATGATCGAAAAATCAATTTAAACATTCTTGCAATCAACAATGATCAAACTCTAAATTGGACTATTTAGCAATCAATAATGATCGAAAAATCAATTTAAACATTCTTGCAATCAACAATGATCAAAATCCAAATTTGACTATTTAGCAATTAATAATGATCGGAAAATCAATTTAAACATTCTTGCAATCAACAATGATCAAACTCTAAATTGGACTATTTAGAAATCAACAATGATCGAAAAATCAATTTAAACATTCTTGCAATCAACAATGATCAAACTCCAAATTGGGCTATTTAGCAATCAAAAATGAATCAAAATTCAATTTATACATGCTATCATGGAATTTAAATCATTCTTACTACCGCCTCTCAGAACTATAAATTATTGTTATGGCTATTCGTAATAACAGGTTAACTAACGAGGAGTATGACAAGCATTTCAGCGACATACACCCGCCCTTCGAAACCCACAACGCAGCACTGGTGGAAGCCAATCGTTGCCTGTTCTGCTATGACGCGCCTTGTACAAAAAGTTGTCCGACCAGTATCAATGTACCAAAATTCATCAAACAGATTACAACAGAAAATCTGAAAGGAGCTGCCTATACCATCTTCTCCGCCAACATCATGGGTGGCGGTTGCTCAAAAGTATGCCCTGTAGAAAAACTGTGCGAAGGTGCCTGCGTATACAACCTCATGGATGAAGCACCCATTCCCATTGCAAAATTACAACGCTATGCCACCGAACGCGCTATTCATGAGAAGTGGCCGCTATTCACCAGGCAACCTTCCAACGGCAAAAAGGTAGCTGTCATTGGGGCTGGACCAGCAGGACTAAGTTGCGCGCATGCATTGTCCAGAGAAGGTATCGAGGTGACAATTTATGAAAAAGAAAGTAAGGGCGGTGGATTAATGACTTACGGCATTGCTGCTTATAAAGTGACACCTCAGTTTTGTCAGGAGGAAGTGGATTATATCACTTCGCTGGGCGGGATAAATATATTGTACAATATGCAGCTGGGCAAGGATGTATTACTAGAAACCTTGCAGCAACAATACAATGCCGTTTACCTGGCATACGGCGTAGGATTGGCAAGACAGTTATCCATAAATGGTGAACAACTGGATGGAGTAGTAGATGCGATTCGTTTCATTTATGAAATCCGTACCAAAGGCTATCCGGAAGTGCCGGTAGGTGAATCCGTGGCAGTGATTGGAATGGGTATGACAGCTATAGATGCAGCTACCCAGGCGAAGCGGTTGGGTGCAAAGGAGGTGACGTTGGTATATAGAAGAACGGAGGCGGAAATGCCTTGCACAGAAGCGGAATTGAATATCGCCAAACTCGATGGCTGTAATATTATCTGGCTGGCAGCGCCGAAAGAAATAACGGGAGAGAACGGGCAGGTAAAAAAGTTAGTGTGTGAAGTGATGCGATTGGATGAACGGAAATTGCCTGTGGGTACAGGGGAGCTGATCACACTAAATGTGGATATGGTGATTAAGGCGACAGGACAGTTGCCTTATACAATGGCCTCTCCGGAAATAGAGAATGACCATGGAAGGGTGTTGATCAATGAACATGCGGCGACTAGCTTGCGAGGCGTGTTTGCAGGCGGCGATTGTGTGAATGGAGGGAAGGAGGTGGTGGATGCTGTGCAGGCGGGAAAAGATGGCGCGAAGGCTATATTGGAATATCTGTTTAGCAAATAATAACTATTAAGAAATAGGGTAATAGGTATTCCTGTTAAGAAATGATAGGTATTGAGGAATGGATGACTCGCTTTCCTTATTTAGAAATGATAGGTATTGAGGAATGGATGACTCGCTTTCCTTGTTAAGAAATAATAGCAATTGAGGAATGAATGACTCGCTTTCCTTGTTAAGAAATGATAGGTATTGATGAATGAATAACTCGCTTTCCTTGTTAAGAAATAATAGCAAATGAGGAATGGATGACTTGCTTTCCTTGTTAAGAAATAATAGCAATTGAGGAATGAATGACTTGCTTTTCTTGTTAAGAAATAATAGCAATTGAGGAATGGATGACTCGCTTTCCCTGTTAAGAAATAATAGCAATTGAGGAATGAATGACTTGCTTTCCTTGTTAAGAAATAATAGCAATTGAGGAATGAATGACTCGCTTTCCCTGTTAAGAAATAATAGCAATTGAGGAATGGATGACTCCCTTTCCTTGTTAAGAAATACTAGCAATTGAGGAATGAATAACTCGCTTTCCTTTCTAAATTTTCCTTGCTATTCAAAACCAATTTTATCACACCTATTTGAAACATAATTTATGGCAGACCTTTCAACCGATTTCTTAGGCATTAAATCCCCCAACCCCTTCTGGTTGGCCAGTGCCCCACCCACCGATAAACAAATAAACGTACTTCGCGCTTTCGAAGCGGGCTGGGGTGGTGTTGTCTGGAAAACCCTCGGCAGCCAGGTGAAAAACGTCTCCTCCCGATACTCCTCCGTCGATTATAACGGCTACCGTGTAATGGGGCTTAACAACATTGAACTCATCAGCGACCGCCCGCTGGACATCAACCTAAAAGAAATAAAAGAATGCATCCGCCTATTCCCCGACAGGGCAATGATCGTATCCCTCATGGCAGATAACAACAGGGAAAGCTGGCATGAATTAATAAAAAAAGTAGAAGACACCGGTGCCCATGGATTAGAATTGAATTTCGGCTGCCCTCACGGCATGACTGAACGTGGCATGGGAGCAGCAGTAGGGCAGGATCCGGAAATAGCAAAGATGGTGGTAGAATGGGTCATGGAAGCCGCGCATATTCCCGTAATTACAAAACTCACCCCAAATGTACATTCAGTAGTACCTACCGGTAGAGCCGCGGTCGCAGGAGGTACAAATGCGCTGTCCCTGATAAATACGATTCAATCCGTTACAGGTGTAGACTTAGACACCTTTGTGCCCAATCCAAATGTAGGCGGCAAATCTACCTTCGGTGGTTATTGTGGCCCGGCCGTAAAACCAATTGCCCTGAAGTTCTTAACTACCATCAGTCAGGATCCTATCACCTCCCAGGTACCAGTATCAGGTATTGGTGGAATCAGTACATGGCGTGACGCCGTAGAATTTATGCTGCTGGGTGCCACCAGTCTGCAGGTATGTACAGCAGCCATGCGATATGGTTTTAGGATAATTGAAGACTTTTGCGAAGGATTGAATAACTGGATGGATGAAAAAGGATTCGCTACCATTTATGATTTTATTGGCAAGTCAGTGCCTACATTGACACACTGGGAAGAGTTGGATATTAATTATCATATCGTAGCGAATATTAATCAGGATAAATGTATTCATTGCGGATTGTGTTATATCAGTTGTGAAGATGGTTCACATCAGGCGATTAGTTTATCATATGGGAAGCCGTATAACACTTATGCAATTAAGGAAGATGAATGTGTGGGATGTAACCTGTGTATGTTGGTGTGCCCGGTGGACAATTGTATCACGATGAAGGAGCAGCGTCGGGGCGATGAATATCTTAACTGGAAAGAGTTTCAGCGCCGCGGGTTACCGTTGAATGACCATTGATAGAGTAGTATGCGCTAATCTGAATCCAGCATTGTAAACTGTGGTTCTGAATGAACAATAAGGAGGAGTTTGGCCAACATGGTTGCTGCATCTTTTTCCCAGTTTATATCTTTTACAGTAAGATGGGAAATATTTATATTGGTAATATCTGAAAGCATCGAAAACAGCCTGGAAATGTGCTGCGATTTAGCAAGGGGACTGCTAATCAGGAAGATCGCTGGCATAACAGGATTCATAGGTTAGGATTTGGGGTTTAAAAATAATATTTCTCTTTGAAATACACAGGTTGGTCTATAACTGGAATTCCCGATAACATGGGCCGGCCTGATATGGGGGTGATATGCTATGTTCGACACAGTTCCAACTAAGTGCTGCCGCTTGTCAAGAAAGAATTATAAAATTTACTTTTGAAGAATTAAATTTGTTTGACATCAGAAGATGGAAAGCCACAAAGATTGTGGTGCCAGGTCTATTTAGGGTTGAATGTATGTGAAGTACGGAGTGCTTGCCACGATTGTGAATAACCAAAGCCAGAGGTTTTACCTCTGTGCAGAATGCCGTGCCAACCACGACTGTGAATAACAGTACTATACATTCGTATAACCCGATTCGTTACTATTTATAGGCAATTCCACGTAAGGTACAGGAGATCATTCTGCACCCCCATCTGAATTAAATTCCCAACCGGAAATTTTAAAATGTGAGTATGCATAGAAAAAAGCTAATCTTTAGTACTGTAACTGTATGTGCAGGTGCAGTGCTGCTGTTTTCCCTGGGCGGCTTTAAGAAAGCTGACCCTCCTAAAAAGAAAACCAGGCCGAACATTGTAGTGATCCTGGCTGATGATATGGGTTTCTCGGACGTCGGTTGTTATGGTGGTGAAATCAATACACCGAATATTAACTACCTCGCGGAGAATGGCATCAGGTATACACAGTTTTACAATACATCGCGTTGTTGTCCTACCCGGGCTTCATTACTGACAGGTTTGTATAATCATCAGGCGGGCATTGGTAAAATGACGGATGCGGAAGATGAGCCTGGTTACCAGGGGCATATTACCGCGAACGCGGTAACGCTGGCAGAAGTATTACAATCAGCGGGCTATCATACAGCGATGTCAGGCAAATGGCATGTGTCTAATACGAATGGTCAGCCTGACCCGAAGGAGCAGTTGAACTGGTTGAATCATCACACGACTTATCCTACATTTTCACCTATTGAACAGTATCCCACCAGCAGGGGATTTGAGAAATTCTTTGGAACGATATGGGGAGTGGTGGATTATTATGATCCATTTAGCATTGTGAGTGGCACTACACCTATCAAAGAGGTGCCTGAGAATTACTATCATACAGATGCGATTGCAGATACCGCAGTGGCTTATATCAAAGAGTATGCGAAGGATGACAAGCCTTTCTTTTTGTATGTAGCGGAAAATGCGCCTCACTGGCCATTACATGCATTGCCGGAAGATATTGCAAAATATAAAGATACCTATAAGGGAGGCTGGGAAGCTGTGCGGAAAGCCCGTTATAAGAAGATGGTGAAACTGGGTCTGATTGATTCAGCAACAACTAAACTCTCTCCGGGATTCAAGGAGGAGCAGAGTTGGGAATCTAATCCTGATAAAGAATGGGATGCAGCAGCGATGGCTACGCATGCAGCGATGATTGACAGGATGGATCAGGGAATTGGCAGGATCATAAAAGCATTGAAGGAGACCAATCAGCTGGATAATACATTGATTGTGTTCCTGAGTGATAATGGTGCAAGTTCAGAAATTTGTAACCATTATGGACCGGGTTTTGACAGGCCAAATGAAACACGTGATGGCAGGAAGATTGAGTATGAGGACAAGAAGGCAGTGCCAGGTCCGGAGACGACATACTATAGTATAGGCCCACGTTGGGCAAATGTAGCGAATACGCCTTACCGGTATTGGAAGGCGGAATCATTTGAAGGAGGGATACATACACCAATGATTGCTTTCTGGCCGAAAGGAATCACCGCGAAAAAAGGTGGATATAGTCAGCAGGTAGGCCATGTGATGGACTTTATGAATACGTTTATAGAGCTGGCGGGTGCAAAGTATCCCCTGGAGCGTAATGGCCATGCAATAACTGCGAGTACCGGAGTGAGTCTGGTGCCTTCATTTAAGGGGCAGGCAGTAGCGGGACATGAGGAGTTGTTTAATGAACATTTCGGCGCAAGATATGCGAGAGTGGGGAATTGGAAGTTGGTAGCTGCAAGTAATGATAGTACGTGGCATTTGTTCAATCTGGCAGCGGATAAGAGTGAGACACATGATCTGGCGGCGCAGGAGCCGGTGAGAGTGAAAGAGCTGGAAGGGTTGTGGAGAGAATGGGCAGGTACACATAGTGTATTCCCGAAACCGAAGAAAAAGTAAACCGTAAATTATTTTTTATCTTTTTTGAAAAAGGCAAGTCTATTCTGATTTGCCTTTTTCATTTATTGAATTATTTGATCAGAATAATTATATTGATTAGATGATGTAATTTTCTTTTTCAAAGCTGGTTTCGGGCGATTTAAAGGATGGAATGATTAATTTTATCCAATAAAATAGAGTTGGTTATGGCATATCATGTAAATAAAATCGCAGATTGGTCGCTTGAATATAAACGCAGGAGATATTAGATCAGATATTATTATACAACACCCCCTAAATTTTATTTTACTTAGAACAACAACAACGCAATCAACGCTCCCGTAGCTGTATTCAAAAAGTTCACCACATTATTCCCAATCACCTTCTTCCTCTCCAGCGTCGCCCCCAATACCGAATCAATCATATTACCTCCTACTCCCGCTACCGTTATAATCCACAAACTCCTGTCCCACATATAAATCAACGCGATAATAAACGCTCCCGCTGCACCTATCAATGTCCCTTCAATACTAATCACCCCGTCCAACCCTTTTGCCTCTTTCCTGAACGTCAGTATATTAAAAGTCCGCTTTCCATACACCATCCCCAACTCAGAAGACAACGTATCCGCAATCGCGGCTGCCAGCGAACCCGCAATCATGAAGGTATATAGGGAAGTATGATCATAATCAACTATCGCACATACTGCCAGTATCGCCGGTATACCTCCATTTGCAAACACCTGAAATGCATCCCGTGTCTCCCCATGCGCTTTGCCTTTTAATGCACGACCATGCCGCGTAGCCAACACTGACAGTACAAAGAAAGTAAACAATTGTAATTCACCTATATAACCAGCCCCCGCAAAAATCAACCACCCTACTATAATCGCGGCTACGCCCGCCGCAGGCGTCAACTTTTTGGTAATGATACACAACACCGCCACGATAAGGAGCGTAGTCAGAATGAACACGTTATTGAGAAGTGTAGGCAACAGCATAGCAAACAAAGGTAGCTCATTCCCTGAAAGTGTATCATCCTGAATTAATGAAGCCGGCCGGAGGCAATCGACTAATTCCTGAACTATCCTCCCTTATTTTAATCAGATATATAAAATAATAATACTATATTTGCGCCCGGATTAATCCCAATCTGCCTATACCCGAGGACAATAATTCAATATAAACCATACCTATGACCAAGTTTCGACCAGCCAACACCTGGCTGCCCCTCCTTTTGTTGTTGTTAACTATCACCAAAGGGACCATTGCCCAGGACCGGGAACAAACCAAATCCGACATCGTATTCAAAATGCTAGACTATGATGCAAGATTTAGAATGATCTTTTCCTACACCGACAGCGAAAGCCGTACCTACCTTGCGAACACCGCCAAGGCACAGTACCTGGAATTCAAGCAACTGTTAGCACCTAACATGACCTTATTCCTTAGCAATGAAAAAGACAAGCTAAAAGAAGCGGTAAAAATGAGTGACAAAGTCTTACTGAACGACGAAGTCTTCAACACGCTCAACACACCCGATTACCGCAACCCTTCCAAACCTGATAAAGGTGAAAAACTGGAAGACAGATGGATTGACATCCACAAAGCCATCCTGTATGTACTCATCAAAGACATGGTGGTAAGAGCCAACTTCAAAATCTACACCCGCTTCTCTGAATATGCAGTAGCTGCGGATGTACTGAAGAATGGTCCTGCTGCCAGTCATCACGTGGCTGATAGTTTGGTAAAAGCAGCTCCTGGTGAACTGCTGCCCTACTATTATGCATTGCAGGACGGTAACAACGAAGAGTCAAGAGTCGCTATCAAAACCCTGATCGACAACTACAAATCCCGTACTGGTGATCTGCATGCACAAACACTCGCCCTGTACGAAAGACCCAACACCCTACTGGTATCTCCTGAAGGTCAGAAAGATGATCTGCAGCTGAAATCAAAATATGCCTCCAGTAAGGTGTGGCAGGATGGCCTGATCAGGGAAATGCCAGAGACCGGGAAGTTCTCTATCATGACTGTGCCCAATGACAGACCTGATCTGCACAATAACATTTACATCTTTGGTAAATACGTGCGTGCGAAGAAAGGTGAAACCCCCGACATCACTTTCAGAATCGTTGCTCCGGGGCTAACTGGCGTTGATTTTGGCAGAATACGCAAAGTGCCAATAGGATATGATAGAAATGGTTACCAGTCCACTATCACCTATTATTGCCCTATTAAAATAGAGGTAGTGAATAAAGCAGGTGAGATCGAAAAGACGCTCATTGTGATCGATGAAGGACAGGAATTCAGACAGGAGTTCCATGCGAACTATGTACATCCCGACCCGAACTTTAATGGCGTGATTCCGTTCCGGAGTGATACACTTTATTACGAAGCACTGGATAAATACAGAAGCAGCATCATCAACCGTTTGTACAATGAGCGTTTTAGTGACATGACTGTAGCAATGGCACAATGGCTGAATGACGCGTATGGTTATTATAAAGTGCCCAACAATTTCTACTACCTGTATGATGTGAAGAATCCTGAAAATGGTTTCCAGGACATCAAAGCATTGGTAGATAGTACTGATTATGCAATTGAACATCTGGAAACGCAGGAGACGTCTTTAGCTAACAAAGCCGTGCTGGCGAGAATGGTAGATAAATACCAGGAGGTCTTACAACACCCGGGTATTAGCCAGAATGTAAAGAACCTGTGTGCAAGGAATTCAGTAACAGCGGCATTGCTCTCTGACCAGGTATCACGTGCATTATATCTGTTGGAGAGATGTAAAGCCATCAATCCGAAGGATAATTATGTAAAGCCGTTCAACTTATCTTCTTTTGTGTTCCGTACATTGTTTGACGATAAGAACCAGAAGATAGTGAAACTGCCACCACGTTCTGAGTTGTGGAAGTACTAATGACTCCTTTTAATTTTTAAAATCCAGCCGCAGGGTACCCTGCCACGCCGTCGATCGCTGATGTCTATAGCATCAGTGATCGACGGCGGCTTTTTGGGAAGTAAAATCCGACATGAATTATGGCATAGTATTTACGGCCCGTTTGTTATGACAATTTTAGATAATCCTGTCTGGCATGCATTGCAGACAGTACACCGCACATTTGCACAGGGCACACCAACAGTAAAACGTTATACATCCGGAGTATTACAACTGATGGGTGCCGAAGCTCCGGAGGCCGCTTTATACAATGAATTACGTGATTGCCTCAAGGTGGGAGAAAAAATGTATACCGTGGGTGAGGTGCCTGTATTACCAGCTAACTGGCAATATGTAAAACAGTATGATTGTTTACAAATGGTATGCGAAACAATAGCAGATGTGGCACAAACCGACGTCGTTAAATTACAGGATACAAACCTTGCTGACATGTTGACATTGATCAATCTGGTACAGCCCGGTTTTTTTTATGAGCAGACGCCCTTGCTGGGTGAATATTTTGGTATTTTTCAATCAGGTAGGTTAGTGGCGATGGCTGGGGAACGGATGCGTATGGATGGGTTTACTGAGGTAAGTGCTGTGGTGACACATCCGGATTTTACTGGCCGGGGGTATGCGCAGCAATTAGTGGCGCATGTGGTGGAGAAGAACCTCCATGCAGGTGTAGTGCCTTTTCTGCATGTGAATGCAAGAAATGAACGTGCTGTGAAAGTATATGAAAAATTGGGGTTCAGGGAAAGAAGGAAAGTCGCATTTACCCAGTTTGAATTAATTACATAAAGGAAAGCGTTAAATTGAATTTGTTTCGGTGATTTCTGTTTCAATGTAGGTGGATTCCCCTTTGAAATGTGTAATTTTGGGTATGTCACAGGCAAATTACGAGTTACTGAGATTTGAGCAGATTGGCGGCACCTTCCGGGTAGCTGCTACAGGAGAGAACAATTGTACGTTATCCTCCTACAACAGGCGGGATTTCTACAAAATCTCCTTAATCCTTACCGGTGGGGGAGAGTTGTTCTATGCCAACAGGAACATCAAATTTGATCAGCCTGCCCTGATCTTCACTAATCCAATGGTTCCTTATAGCTGGGCCGATAACCGGGATGTGGATGTAACGGGCTACTTCTGCGTATTTACCGAAAGGTTCCTCCTGGAAGGTGGGCGTATGGAGAGCCTGAAAGACTCCAGTTTATTTAAACCCGGTGGGGATCCTCTTTATTTATTAAGTCCTTCACAAACGGAATACCTGAAAGGCATTTTCCTGCGTATGCGGGAAGAAGCAGATAGCGAATACATCTATAAGCACGAACTGATCCGGAATCAGGTGCAACTGATCATTCACGAAGCCATTAAAATGGAGCCGGCAGTAGCCTATGCACCTCCTAAAAATGCCGCCAGCAGAATTACCCAGTTATTCCTGACCCTGCTGGAAAGGCAATTTCCGGTAGACCCGCCCCAATTTACCTTACAATTTAAAAAAGCAGGTGATTATGCCGACCAGCTGGCCGTGCATGTCAATCACCTGAATGCCGCCGTGCAGGAAGTAACCGGCAAGTCGACCACCACACATATTAATGAACGTATTCTGGCAGAAGCAAAGTCCTTGCTGAAACATACAGATATGAGTGTAGCGGACATCGCCTATAGCCTGGGATTTGAATACGCCTCTTATTTTAATAACTTTTTCAGGAAGCATGCAGGTATCACCCCATTAAAAGCACGGAACGAGGTGAAACTTTAAATTAATCCTTTGAAAAGTATAATTTCAGGGAAACCGCCTGTTTTAATTTTGATGTCATAAAACAAACATTGTTATGGCAATCAAAAGAGTAAAATTAGGTAGCCAGGGACTGGAAGTGCCGGTAGAAGGCTTAGGTTGTATGGGGATGACTGCTATTGGAGGCACCGACATCTATGGCAAGGCGGATGAATCAGCTGCTATTGCAACGATACACCGCGCACTGGAACTCGGTATTAACTGGCTGGACACAGCAGACGCTTATGGTCCTCTGCTGAATGAAAGGCTGGTGGCGAAAGCGATAAAAGGTAACCGGGAGAAATATACCATCGCTACAAAATTCGGTTTCTACATCGATGACAATGATAATATGGACTGGAGCGTGATCAACGGCCGTCCTGAATATGTGCGCAAAGCCATCGAACGCTCTCTTAAAAATCTTGGTACTGATTATATTGACCTGTATTACCTGCATCGGGCAGATCCTGCTGTGCCTATTGAAGAAACGGTGGGTGCGATGGGTGACCTGGTGAAAGAAGGGAAGGTGAAATACCTGGGTCTCTCTGAAGTGTCACCTGAAACGCTCCGCAAAGCACATGCAGCACATCCTGTTTCCGCATTACAGACCGAATATTCCCTTTTTGAAAGGGAGGTGGAGACCAATGGGGTATTAGCTGCTGTCCGTGAATTAGGGATTGGTTTTGTCGCTTATTCTCCATTGGGCAGAGGCTTTATTACAGGAGAGCTGAAAAGCCCGGATGATTTTCCGGCGGATGATTTCAGGAGGTATATTCCTCGTTTCCAGGGAGAGAATTTTTACAGGAATCTTGAGTTGGTAAAGGCGATCCAGACCCTTGCAGCTGCGAAGGGGTTGACTTCTTCACAGCTGGCAATGGCATGGGTGTTCTCGAAAGGCGTGACGGCCATTCCGGGTACAAAACGTGTTAAATATATCGAGCAAAATGCCGCTGCTGCGGAAGTGAGTTTGTCACAGGCAGAAATTGCACAGCTGGAATCATTTGGTGTGGCTATTGGCAATAGGTATGATTCAAATAATATGAATCTGCTGAATGCTTAACAGGTAATGACTAAGGTCATCTAAGTCTTTCAAATGCATAAGGCAACCGGTAAAGACTAAAATTGTCTTAGCCAATGACAGCCCAGGTCAACAGCTACTAACTTAGATCGCCTTAACTAATTGACAGCCCAGGTCAACAGGAAATGCTGTCGCATACCTAAAAAGTAGCATGCGTCGCCTTCAGGTACAGGCGCATGCTCTTTGCTTCCTCCTTCGCCCACATCCCATATTCCTCTATCGCCTGTAGCCGGGCCGCTTCCGTAATATACCCATCAGCTACCAGCTGATTCCCTCTTGTCTCTGCCACTTTTTTCCAGAGAGAAATATGCGTATCAAACCCCTCCATCCCACGCTCCGCATATTCGTCCTGTTGTGTGACATTGATCTTTAACGCCTGCACATGTACTAAATCTACCACATGGTCCGCAATCGCATTGTCCATACCAGCATCTGCCCGCCACTTCAGAAAAGCAGCATAAAAATCCAGCATAGATTGTGGCGGTGCGGGGTCCCATTGAATGGCTTCATGATTATAATCAAGCACACAAAGCAGCCCGCCGGGTTTCAACAACGATACCATTTTTTTAATCACCTCCTTCGGGTTAGCGATCCATTGCAACGTACGGGCGGTAGTGATGATATCAAATTTTTCGGCTGGTGTGTAATCCAAAATATCCCCCACCAGAAAGGTGACATTTCCCGGATTGACGTTTGCCAGTGAGATGAGTTCTTCACTTCTGTCTATTCCCGTTACTTTTCCTGCATATCTGGCTATACCTTTTGTAATTGTACCACTGCCACATCCTACATCCAGCACGGATAGTCCGGGTTGTAAAACGGATAAGAGGTTCGCATTGGCATTTTCTATGGTACGGGTGTCAAGTACGGCGGCAGTGCCCTGGGGCATGGCGGCCCGTTCATAAGAGGTGGAAGTTTTCATATTTTAAATATAAAATAATTCCCCGTCATCTGGTACCAGAACATTTTGATCCGGAAAGGCAGCTTTTATCTGCTGGCGACTCTGTTTGCTATGGTTTACAGCTTCGAGGTGTACAATGATCAATTGTGCATCCGGTGCGTAGGCCCGCACTTTTTTAATATCTGCTATACTCATTACGATCGGGTCTCCTTTTATAAACTGTGCAGCACCTCCATTGAGTACGATATGCTTTGGATGGTAGGTGTCGATTGCTGTTTGTACTTCCTGGCACCAGATGGTATCTCCTGCGAGATAGAGGTCGTTGAGCACGTAACCGGAAACCCTGCCCATCAGGGTACCTATTTCTCCTGTACCATGCCGGCCGCTGGTTCTGTGGATGCTGAGATCCTGCCAGGTTACGGAATCATCGATGGGCGTGACTTTTGTAAATCCGGCTTCACGAACCTTGTCTTCGTCGCCTGCCTGGCAGAAGAGGGGAATATCCTTGGGAAGTAATTCTCTGGCTACAGGATCCCAGTGGTCATTGTGCAGATGTGTTAACAGCACGGCATCGATCTGTCTGACGATGTCCTGCGGGTTTACAGGCAGGTCTACCAGTGGATTGCGCAGGCCATTGTCTGTCATGATGATAGTATCATACGCTCCTTTGGGCCCCAGCATGGGGTCAATGAGGAGCCGTTTATCATTTATAGTCAGCACCTGTGTCGCATTGCGAAGCAATTGTAACTTCATGGTAATTCAATTAATTTTGACAGGACGAAGGTCAGCGGAATTTGTAAAAAACGGATGAAGTTGACAGAAAGGTAACCAGTATACTTTTTTGTAACCATGAATTATACAGCGTTTAAACATTGCGGGTTGAATGTAGCATTGGAGGTATTGTCGGGGAAATGGAAGCCGATTATCCTGTTTCATTTATTTCACCAGGAGGAGATCCGGTTTACGGACCTGTGGCGCAATATTCCAAAGGTAGCCAAGAAAGTGTTGTTGGAGCATCTGAAGCAGATGGAGGCGGATGGGTTGATTATCCGGGAGGAGCGGCAGGTGTTCCCTCCGGAAGTGTATTACCGCATTTCGGAGAAAGGCAGGGCCATGGGGCCGGCATTGGCAGCATTGGAGAACTGGGCCAATGAGCATGCGGCTGCACAGGTGCAGGATTTGAGAGATAAGAAGAAGGTGGCGAATCGCCAGCGTTAACGAATGAATTTCTTTATAACGAAGTTGAATAATGAAAGGATATATGGCGGCAGTGTCAGCTGATCTTTCAGGTAGTAGATGATGATACCTAATACGGTTACTCCCACCCCTGCCAGCATCATCGCATAGCCTGTAGAATAGAAGATTCCAATCCAGATAAGGATCGCCAATATCACTGGTATTGGATAGAGGGGCATTTTCCACTTCATAAAGTCTCTTCCTTTCCGTTCGCTCAATGCCAGTAACCCTATAGCCTGACCAATGAACTGGATCAGGATGCGCATGGCCAGTATGGCACTGATCACTTCTTTCAGTTTAAAGAACATGCTGAATACAAAGGCGACTCCGCCGAGTACCAGCAGGGACACATAAGGGAAGTTTTTGGTAGGATGTAATCTGGCAAAAACTTTAAAGAATGCGCCATCTTTTGCAGCTGCATAGGGGATCCGGCTATATCCCAGTGTGGCAGAAAATACGGAAGCGAAGGCAATCCAGAGGATTAATACGGTTACAATCTTGGCGGCCATAGAGCCGGCGATTTGCTGAATGAATTCACTGATTACAAATTTGCTTTGCTCGATTTGCGCTAAAGGCAAAACGGAAGCCACGCTGATATTCATACAGAGATATAATACCGCAATACCTGCAATGGATATGAACATGCTGCGGGGGATATTCTTTTGCGGGGCAATGATCTCACCCCCGAGATGACAGACATTGTAATAGCCCAGATAGCTGTATACAGACTTTACGCTGGCAGCACCTAATGCTGCACCAAATGCGATATTGAATGTTAGACCGTCGTTGATATGTTTAATGGGTTCAAGAAAATTTCCTTGTGCCATACCACCGCCGATAATCCAGATCATGGTCACTAGTACGCCTATCCAGAGTGTGACACTGATTTTACCGATGGTTTCAATATTCCTGTAAAGCATGAATACGATCAGGATGATGACCGAACCGCTTACGGCTTTGGTTTCCCAGAAACCGAGGGGATGAAGATAGCTGGTATATTGTGCAAAGCCAATGGCTGCAGATGCGATGACCAGGGGTGCCTGGATCATGGTTTGCCATACAAAGAGAAAACTCATCAGTTTTCCGGTACGGGGACCGAAGCTCTCTTTCAGGAAGTTGTAGCTGCCGCCGGCGGCAGGGAAGGTGGTACCGAGTTCACTCCAGACCATGGCGTCGATGAAAGAGAGGAGGGCGCCCGCGATCCACGCATAGAGGAACCAGGGGCCGTGCATGATTTCTGCGACTACGCTCAGGACAACGAAGGGACCAATGCCGACCATATCGGTCATATTGATGGCAGTGGCTTGCAGTAAGGTAAGGTGACGGGAGAGTTGAGATTGACTCATATATACGTAAAAGTAAAACTTTTATCTCATTTTTTGTAGCAAGGGGAAGGTAAGGGCTTGCGGCAGTAAAGACAAATTCACTATTGATTGTTGCCTTTGGTAAAATGAAGCCTTTAGATGAGTAGCAGAAATATGGGGTTACTGACTATTTTCCAGTTGGTTGTATAGCTTCACAAATTTTAGCCAGGTACTCTTCCGCTATCTCCACATAATGCCGTTGTTTCTCCGCCGGAATCTTCAGCATCGCCAGTCTTGCGTTCTTCTTAATCAAATCCCGATGCACATGCATAAACCGCCAGAAAAGCGCATCCCAGGTCTCACACCAGGGCCCACGTTTATAATCACTCATTTTCAGAATATAATTGGAAGAAGAAATATACGGTTTTGTACTCATCAACCCTCCATCTGCAAACTGACTCATACCATACACATTAGGTACCATCACCCAATCATAGGCATCAATAAAATGCTCCATAAACCACTGATACACATCATCCGGATCAAACTCACACAATAACATAAAATTCCCCAGCACCATCAATCGTTCTATATGATGCACATAAGCAGTATGCTGAATATTTTGAATGATATTATCAATAGGAGGAATTCCTGTTTCCCCTGTATAAAAGCATTTGGGGATTTTCCGGGTAAAACCAAAGAAATTGGTCGTACGCTGTTTCACACCTTCCTTTATATACACCGCCCGCATAAATTCCCGCCATCCTATTACCTGTCTGATAAACCCTTCCAGTGCATTGAGTGGAATACGCTGCCGGCTGCCATAGCTGATCGCCTTTTGAATGATCATTTCAGGAGAGAGTAAGCCAATATTTAGTGAAGAGGATAAGATGGAATGAAACAGGTAATGTTCTTCTTTCATCATCGCATCCTGGTACTCCCCAAAATGCGCCAGCTTCTCTTTGAGGAAAAAGATCAGCATCCGTTCTGCCTGCCGGTGTGTAACCGGGTAATTGAATTGGGTAATTTTTCCCCTGTTCCGCCCAAAATGCTTCTGTACATAATACTGTGCCGCATCAAAGTTATCATAGTGAAAGATGGGCATAGGGGGTACTGTAACATTTGCCGGCATCTTCTTCCTGTTCTCCGTATCGAAGCTCCATTTACCTCCGGTAGGACGATTCCCATTCACAAGCAGCTGCAACCGCTTCCGCTCAGATTTATAATAGGCGGCCATGGAATATTTATTGCCCTGATCGAAGTAAGACAAATCGCCAATGAAATTGGGAGAAGGGCAACGGTGAAGCTTGATGTTGTATAGTTCACTGTACCGTTTTATTCTCCGTTCCAGCAGGTAATCAGTCGTGTCTACATAATGAACGGTTGTGACATGGTGAGAAGAGAGGTATTTAAACAAATGAAGTGTTTGTGCCTTTTTATCGTGCGCTTCTATATAATGCACTACGTGTCCGCCAGCTCTGAGCCGGCTGGCGTAGTACTGCATAGATGCCCTGTGCAATAATATTTTTTGCTGGTGAAAGTTGTACTGTGAAAAGTACAGTTCGTCTTCCACCACATAAACATGCGGTGGAAGGTGGCAATAATGCTTATATAACTGATGCGGATATATGAGGCCAATTTCCATCTGGTCAGGATGGACGGTCTTTCGTATTTCTGATCAGACCCATGCCGGAGAAAAAGAATACCATACCCAGCAATGCGTAAATGACAATCATCTTTACACTTCTGGTGCCGCCGCCGGCATTTACAAAATTAACCGCGGCCATTACTAATCCAAGGGCGCCCAATACGGTGAATATAACGCCAAGTACGCGCTTTTCCATATAGATTGTGTTTTACTAAGGAAGGGTACAAATAATATGCCGCTGCGGCTGGCACGTTTACTGTTGAATGCGCCGGATTTATTATTTTTATAAAATGAGTGATTTTAACCAGATGAAAGCCGCTGTATTTAGTTTTCAGCCACTCGACGATGCCGAATGGGCGGACTTTTCACAGACCCTTCACCTCAAAACGTATAAAAAGGGTGACTTCCTGATCAGAGATGGGGAAGTGGAAAACCAGATTTATTTTTTAAACACCGGGGCAACCCGTCATTATTTTATCCGGGAGGGCAAGGAATTTACGGTGGATTTTCAGTTTGCCGGCGATTTTGTAACTGCCTATTATTCCCTCATCACCCGGGAACCGAGTACGGTATTTGTAGAAGTACTGGAGGAGACGACAGCAGTGCTTATCAACTACCAGGAGTTACAATCCCTTTATGCTCGCTCTCACCATGGTGAGCGGATAGGGCGGCTGATGGCTGAGTATCAATATATAAAACGGCTGAGGCGGGAAATGGACCTGTTATCCCGCACGGCGGAAGAGAGATATGCCGGTTTGCTGCAAAGAGCGCCACAACTGGTGAGTAATATTTCTGTGAAGCATTTATCTTCTTACCTGGGTATACAACCCGAAAGTTTAAGCCGGATCAGAAAACAGCTGATGGGAAACTAACATACATCATTTTTGTTCAAATGCGAATCATTCAAATTTGTATTATGAAACCTTTGATAGTATTGATAGTCACTTTTATCTTATCGCTCGTGATCTCCTGGTTCACTATGGGCGAATGGCACCTGACCTTTGCTGGCAATGTAGCGATGTGCTGTATGTTGTTTTTAACAGCCATCGGACATTTTAAATTTACGAAAGGGATGGTGATGATGTTGCCACCTGTTATTCCTTTTAAGAAGGCGGTTGTGTATGTCAGTGGCGTTGTAGAAGTAGTGCTGGGTATTATGTTACTGCTTCCTTCCGTCAGGAATATTGCAGGCAATTTGTTGATCATTCTTTTCATTATTTTATTGCCTGCGAATATATATGCAGCGAGGACCAGGCTGGATATGGAAAAGGCAAACTTTGAAGGACCGGGGCCCGAATATTTGTACTTCAGGTTGCCTTTGCAATTGTTATTTATTGGGTGGGTGTTTTATTTTTCTACGGGGTGGTTCCGGTGATTAATCACCACCGCCGCCACAGCCACCGCATCCTCCTCCGCCGCCACTGCAACCACCACCACTACTACAACCGCCGCCGGTTCCACTGGAACCGCAGCTATTGCCACTGTTGTTGTCATTGGAGAATATTTCCCTGTCTCCCTGGCGGTATATTTCTGTGATAGTCGTACCAAATGCGGCCGTAATTAATGCCGCATCCGTAAAGTGCTCGATGGTGGTCGGGCCTTTTAGTGCGTACAACATGGGAATATCTGTGCAGTCATATTGTGACACTGCCTTGTCAAAGATGGCTTTTTTCCTGTTGGGGATGAACTTATATATAAACCAGTAGATCGCTGAGATGACTACCACCTCTGTGAACAGCAGGCTGACAGGTTTATCGTTGTATATTCCCTGTATACATCTGGCCAATCCTACCAGCAACACGAAGAGATAGAACAGGAGGTAGACTTTTCTACCAGTAAAAACAAATCGCTCCAGTACCTGTAGCGCAGGATGTCTTGTTTTATCGGGATTGTACCATTGATCGACGATTCGCCGGTAAGGAACGTCCATATAATCAACTTCCTTTTCCCACCCATCCATGATTGGATTTTCCTCATTGGGGAGTGGGTAATATTCCGTTTGCCGTCTTTTGATTCTGAAGTTCCCCGATGCATTTATTGCCAGCAGATTTCTATTGAGGAGATTGATAATAGCTGTTTGCACTGCCCTGTTTTTGCCGAACAGGAAAGCGGCCAGTTGGTAAGCATTGGCGTTTGAAGGGAGGTGGCGGATGGCTATCTGTTCATAATCGTACTTACGATAATATTGATACATGACTGCTATGCCAAGGATCGCACCTGCAAAGATCGGGAAGAAGAGCAGGAAATGAGGACCGTTGAGTAAGAAAGGGTTAAGGCGGTGGTAAGAAACGAAGATAATGAAGAAGGGGGTACAAAAAATAGCGGCAGCCGTGTGGTAAAAAGACTGTTTGACAGGGGGTAACTTTGGTGTTGGTATACTGGGTGGGGGCCAGATATCAGCTGGAGCCTCGCTGTCGAAATAGACCTTGTATTGCGCCAGTGTTTCTTTGTACCATTCCAGGTGTTTGTGGTCTTCATCATTGCCCCCTTTGGAGGGTATGTGATGGAGATCTTTGCCTAAAGTATTTTTACAGAAATCATTCCAGTAAGAGCGGGTATACGTGAGGTGGAGGTGCCATACTTCGTCTACAATTGTAGAAGGGGAGGCGCCATTGTCGAGTACGCAACAGAGGAAGATAAAACGTTTGTATTCCAGGATGGCTCTTTGGGTGAAATGGACAGTCCAGTTTTGTTCTTTGGCAAGTTTGGCAGAGAAAGGTAAGACGGCAGTATCGTCGTCAATAGGGAAACGTTCGATTTTTTCCCACAGGGTTAAGTTATTTGCATTCATAATTGCACTGTAAGATAGGAGATTTTTTTTAATCAAAAATGATCGGCCAGTTCCGGAAAACAGGATTTGTGTGTGAGTTAAAATTGCATTACCATCTGGCAAATTTTCCCCCCGCTGGCTTGGGTACTTTAGGATTGTTCGTAGTTGAATATTAAGTTAATAATAAAATTAACATATGCCTTATTATTAATTATTTATATATTTACCCAATGAATTACTCCCTAACCTATTTAAAGCTGACTTTTTGTGGTCTGGTTTTATGTGCTTCTATATCAAATGGTTATGCGCAACAGTATAAGTCATTAGACGGGTCTACTCTAATTAGAAAGGAGAAAGAAAGAAGTCGAATAAAGACAATTACTGTACTGAATAAGGATAGTTCTACCCTCAGTGAGGGGTATTATGTGACTGAATGGCCTGATCAGAGCCGTTTTTATTTTTATGTGGACAACAATGGTAACCTGGACAGAACAGCCCGGAAAATATTCAGTAATGATCAATCTTTTTTGATGATTACCATGGAGTTGCGTGATAACAAACTGAATGGTAAGCGGCAGGTTTTTGATAATAAGGTGTTGATTTCTGAGGCTGACTTTAAAGAAGGTTATATTCAACGGGAAAAGGTTTTTAAGAATAAAGCCCTGATCAGGGAAAATCTTTATACTCAGGATGGAAGTTTAGATAGTACCAGAGAGTATGAGCAGGGAACCCTGGAATATACTTATAAGGAGCTGGGTAATGGGGCGAACCTGCGCAGGAGTTTTTTTCCTGATGGAAAATTGCAGCAGTGGAAGCAGGTCGATCAGATGCAGAAAATAATGGTGACGAGGGAGTTTGATCCTAACGGGAGATTACTGAGTGAGGAGTTTGTGAAAGGGAAGGATTCTGTGATTATGAAGAAGTTTTATCCAAATGGGTTGGTGAGTACTTTGCATGAGATGGGGCAGAGCCAGGGGTATGTGAAGGAGTACGATGAGAAGGGGAAGTTGATTAGTGAGAAGGTGATAGAGCATAGTGCGATGGCGGTGGCGCCGGCAGAGATGAAGATGGCGTCGGAAAATAAAGGGATTACTACAGAGCAGTAGATAGAAAAGATATACCAAATGACAAACGCTTTTGCCTTCGGCAGAAGCGTTTGTCATTTGGGGGTATGGGGTGGCCAATGCAGCGAAGAATTGTAGCGGTGGCGTTATGGCGAAGAGTTGTAGCGAATGGAATTGTCGTGCGGGGGGCGTCATGAGAATCATCTTCGTGAGGATTGTTGTGATGGGAATGGCAGATTGTGTTTTTATATAAATTAGATTGTGCACAATTAAATTTATTTGGAAATTAATTGTGCACAATCTAATTTTGTTCAACCAAATGAGAAGATATGAGTATGCTGAAACTGGACAATCAGGTTTGTTTTCCGCTGTATGCGGCCTCCAGGCAGATCACTGCCCTCTACCGGCCCTTGCTGGAAGAGCTGGGACTCACATATCCCCAGTACCTGGTCATGATGGTACTCTGGGAGCACAGCGTCATGACGGTGAAAGCACTTGGAGAGCTGTTATACCTCGACAGCGGAACCCTGACTCCATTACTGAAGCGACTGGAAGAAAAAGGCATGGTGAAGCGTACCCGGGATGAACAGGATGAAAGGGTCGTGAACATCGCCCTGACGCCTGTTGGCAGGAAAATGGAAAAAAGCGCTGAAAAAATACCTGCACAGCTGGCATGTGAAATGGATATGAGTGAGAAAGAACTGAAACAGCTCCGTGCCACACTGCATAAATTATTACAAAAAGTAGGACACATTTAAAATATTAAATCATGGAACAAGCTTTGTATTCAACAGAAGTAACCGTAACAGGTGGTAGAAATGGTCATGTTAAATCTACTGATGGATTGCTGGAACTGGACGTAAGGATTCCGAAAGAAATGGGCGGTCCCGGTGGCGCCACGAATCCGGAACAATTATTTGCTGCGGGTTATGCCGCTTGTTTTGACAGTGCGCTGAACCTGATGATCAGAAATTCAAAAGTACAAACCGGTACTTCTACCGTTACTGCAAAAGTAGGGTTGAAAAAAGAAGGGGTAGGCTTTGCTTTGTTTGTAGAGCTGCGTGTGAATATTCCGGGAGTGGAAGTGGAACAGGCAAAGGAGCTGGTAGAAAGGGCACATGAAGTATGTCCTTACTCCAATGCTACAAGAGGTAATATCGATGTCACATTTAATGTGACTGCTGAAGGAGAATAAAAACGAAAGAGCCTGTATTGGAAAAAGTTTGGCGTGGCGCCTGCCCAGGCGCCGCGTTTATAATATACATTCTATAAGTAGTTTATTAGCCGGGGATTGCTGGTTGTAATTGCCGGCAGTGATCACGGCGATCATATTCAGACCTGGCCAGATAAAGAGGCGTTGCCCGCCATTCCCTTTGGCAGCTATCCCGGGGATGTTATTGAGTTTTTCCAGCCACCAGGTGTAACCATAATCAATATCTTCTACTACCGATTGTTTGGTGAAGGACTCCTGTACAAATGTTGCAGGGATCAGTTGCTTCCCTCTCCAATTCCCTTTATTTAGGAATAAGAGCCCGATTTTCGCCATATCTCTTGGGCGAAGGTAGAGTTGTCCGAATTCATCCTGCTGGGTTTTATCCGGTTGGAAATTCCATTTAAACCGGGTAATGCCCAAAGGAGCAAAGAGGTTCTCCTTTGCAAAGGTCGAAAGCGACTGGCCGGAGGCTTTTTCTATAATTCTGTCTATGAGAATGGTATTGCCGGAGCAGTAGCTGGTAGTGGTACCTGGTGTACTGGTCATGGGCAGGGAAAGGATGTATTTGATCCAGTCGTCGGTAGGATATATTTTCACTTCATTACCGGGAGAATTGGGATCGGTATCGTTGCAGGCAAAGCCTGATTGCTGGGTCATGAGATCCCGGAGGGTAATGGCGGCTTTCATGGAATCGGTAATGTTGTATTCCGGGAAAAAGCTAAGCACCTTCTCCTGCACACTATGGATCAGCCCTTTTTGAATAGCGATGCCTGCCATGGCAGAAGAAAAACTTTTTGTAGCAGAGCGGAGCTGGTGTGGGGTGTTTTCAGTGTAATTATAGAAGTATTCTTCGAGAATGAGTTTCCCGTCTTTTATGAGCAGAATGCTATGTACATCCGGGTAGGTGCCATCTATAATGCGGGTGATGAGTGTACGGATCCTGGCAGTATCTAAACCGGAGGTAATGAGCGAACCGGGCGTGAGACCATCCTGCTTATCAGCAGGGATGTGATAAGTATATTTGGAGGTCTTTCTTGCCTGCCATTGGTAAGTAACGATATTGTTGATGCGGCGGTAGGTATGACCCTCTACAGTATAGCCGGTGATTTTATTGTTTAGCCTGTGAAAAATGACCTGTTGATTACCATTGTTTAGAAAGGTGTCTCTATTGCAGGTGCGCAGTAGGTATTTGGATCCATTGATAATTGCATACAACTGCTGGTCTTTGGGAGAGGTGCTGATCTCTAGTGTAGCAGGATTATTGTATTCGTAAGTGCCATTGTATTGGGCATGAGCATGGATGGCGTGGAGCAGCAGGAGGGCCGTAAATATGCGCATGGAAGAACAATTTACATGAAAATACGAAAAAACAGTCAGCCTGGGAGCCGGAGCAGTGGAAATTGAGCTACTGCATTTCCTGCCGGGTCGTGCGCATGTTCTTGCCGGTGTATTTTTTCATCACTTTATTGAGGTGGCTGCTATCCGTAAAACCTAAATCGAAAGCAATTTCCTGGAAAGGGGTGTCGGTATACCGGGCCCGGGAGGCAGCGATTCTGATTTTGGAACGGAGTAGGTAGTCCTGGAAGTTTTCCCCGGCGTTTCTCGAAAAGTATTCACTGAAATATGTAGCAGGGATATGGAATTGCGCAGCGAGGTGTTTGACTGTTGTTTTCCCGGGGTCGAGCAGGTTATAGTTGATGTATTCGATGAGGTGGGTGAAGCGCTGGTCTTTGTATGACTGGGTGCTTTGTACTTTTTTCCGGATGTTCCTGCTGACGAGGGCAAGGATAGAGACAAGGGTATTGCGGATGATAGAGGGGCCGCAGCTTTCCTTTTTGTTGTGTTCGTAAAGGATAATATCCAGGAATCTTTTCAACTGGATCTTGTCATCCGGATCGGTGACCAGTTCACCGGGCAGGTAGTCATGATTGGCGAGGATGAAGTTGATACGATTGATCCACTGGGTATAGTCGATGATAGCAGGTGTAAAGTAGTGGGTGGTAAAGCGGATAAAGAGGAATCTGGTTTTTTCTGCTATGTTGTAAGCATGGCATTTGGCTGCAGGGAGCAGGAAGACTTCACCCGGGTGATAGGGCGTAGGGATATGATTGGCGATGTGCTGACCATGGCCGTTCAGGATGTAAACCAGTTCGAAGAAATTATTCTTCCTGTTTCTCTCCTCCCATTGCGTGCATTCCAGTACCTCGATAGAGAAGTTGTCTGTGATGTGCTCCATATTGCAAAGGTAAGCATCCTGATTGGATACTGGTTTATCCTGTTTGTGTACTGAATATATTATCCATGGACAGGTAGTTTTGTGAGAAAAAAATGGATTACAGGGAAATTGCAAAGAAGACAGTAGGGCATTTGTACCAGGCGCATAGCAGTATACGTACATCGGGGATCGATCCTGTATTGATTGCGTTGGTGGAGTTACGGGTATCTCAGATCAACGGGTGTGCGTTTTGTTGTCGTTTTCATGCAGGGGAGTTACGGGAGATGGGGATGCCACAGGACGTGGTAGATCAGGTACCGGGTTTCAGGCATTCCGGGGATTTTACCGGGCAGCAAAAGTTGGTCTTACAATATGCGGAGGATGTAGTGGGGTTAAAGGGGGATGCCCATTTACCGGCAGAACATTTTTCACAGCGGGAAATAGTGGAGCTGACCAGTAGTATTGCATTGATGGGAGCTTTGAACAGATTGAGAATGGTATTGACGGACATCAGCTGATGTCCGTCAATAAATTTATTTATGCGGTATATGCTTCCGGGAGTTGGGCATTATCCGTTTTTTCTAATTCAGGATGGAAGATCTCTATGAGGAAGAAGTAACTCAGTACTGCCGCCATAGATAGAGGAGGGGGTGGATGGCCTGTACCTGTTGCGGCAATAAACAAGGCGAGAGAGCCGATGCAGCCAAGGGTTACCAGTGTGATAACGGCCGTTTTACCTTTGTCCAGGAAGAAATAAGTGACCAGTTTTACAAACATGATGAGGAAAATAAACGCGGTAGCACCAGAAGAGTCGCGACGGGAAAACTGGTACGCGCTGTATAAATCCAGGATGCTGAACAATACACCTAATCCGATAATATAATTATTAATAGCGGAAAGATGTTTGGTGGTGTAGAATACAGCATTTTCACTTTTGGTAGTGTGTTGTGCCGGTTTATTGGCGAAGATGATCCATATGATGATATTTACAACAGGGATGTAATGTAACATATATAACCAGCCATTGTTGTTGGCAATGGTCGTCATTCTGCTCATGACGATATTCCGGGTCAGATTCGCAGTGATATAAAAGATACTTACCTCTGTGATGAAGGTGATCGCATTGGTAAGAAAGGACTCAGACAGGAAACTGCTATAGCTATAATATCCGGCTGAACGGGTTGAATAAGATTTTAATAAACTGGCCGACTGAAATATAATGATCCAACAGGAAAGTGCTAATAACGGGTAAAGGAAGCGATATTCCTTTCCGCCCAGGACCTGTATTTTAGAGTTGAGCAGGTTTTTATAATCTTTATCATTGAAAAAGTTTTCAGCC
>Ga0182005_1000108_pt1 | contig 60032 bp, 42 predicted proteins | sample Sormic07211103_1_FD_123021 | JGI IMG/M metagenome (GOLD analysis project Ga0182005, IMG submission 123021) | Rhizosphere microbial communities from Sorghum bicolor, Mead, Nebraska, USA - 072115-103_1 MetaG | ecosystem: Host-associated > Plants > Roots > Rhizosphere | place: USA: Nebraska... | reverse complement strand
GTTACTTGTTGATAATAAATTGTTGGAAGTAGCGGATGCAATTTTGAACGGTGTTACTTGTTGATAATACACTGTTGGAAGTAGCAGATGCAATTTTGACTGGTGTTACTTGTTGATAATAAATTGTTGGAAGTAACGGATGCAATTTTGAACGGCGTTACTTGTTGATAATAAATTGTTGGAAGTAGCGGATGCAATTTTGAACGGCGTTACTTGTTGATAATAAATTGTTGGAAGTAGCGGATGCAATTTTGAACGGTGTTACTTGTTGATAATACACTGTTGGAAGTAGCAGATGCAATTTTGACTGGCGTTACTTGTTGATAATAAATGTTGGAAGTAGCGGATGCAATTTTGACTGGCGTTACTTGTTGATAATACACTGTTAGAAGTAGCAGATGCAAAATTTGACTGACATTACCTGTTAATTCACCTTTTTAAAAATAATTGTATGCAAATTTCTGCTTTAAGGATTTTGCCTCCTATCGCTATTGGGCGACTGGGTTCCTCTTCATTGCCCATGGATGCTTTCAGTCTGGATATAGACCCGAAGAATCCACTTGATTTCAGGGAGATTACGGTGGAAGAGTCGTATAAAGTTGACCCCACCACGGGAGTCATGACGAAATATACGCCTGAGAAAGTTGTCTTTAAAGATGCGATGGACCTGGATGTGAAGAATGGAACGGTGAGACCTGTAGCCCCTTTCCTGGAAGTGTTTGCTATTACCAGTGATCAACCGGATCAGCTGGTACCTTTGACGATGGATATATTGACGAAGGCGGGGTTAAATTTAAATAGTATTTCATGGCATGTACATTTGGCGAATATCAAATTGTATCGTCGTACGCAGAGTGATGATGATAAGATCAATGCAGAGATTTCATATTTGCAATCACATCAGTTGACACCGGTGTTAGGGGAGTGTGCGAATTTCTTATCTGGCAGGAAGTTACCATTGGGGCATGTGCAGTTTATTCAGCCCAGCACTGATTTTCCACAAATCAGATTTCGTTTCACTCCAGGCCCTGGAAGGATCTATGGCGCTTCTCCGACAAGGATTCCTGCGGATGGAGCTACTCCGGAAGATGATCCGTTGTATACAAAATATGGTGATAACTTCCTGTTGTATGATAAATCGAAGCCCTGGTTTAATTATGTAGAAGGGAACCAGGTGCGACCTATCTTAACGAATCCTGCGGGGATCTTTGCGGGGTATGATCAGGGGGATAACAGGGTGAGTTGGGGATATGTAGATGATGAGTGTGATGGTAGAATTACGGTGGAGTTGAAGCAGACAGATGGCACGATATTAACAGCGAGTGCGCATGTGTGTGCGGGGCCTCCAGCGTATGCACCTGATACGTTGCCGGTGCGGGTGGTGACGGATGAGATTGAGCAGATTTTGTTAGGACCGGATGTGGATAAAGAAGTGCCGATTGAAGAGGCGCAGGAGATCGTGAGAAGAGCAATGGAAACAGTGCGGTTGATGAATACGGCGATCATGAATGGGAATAATTATTATGGCCGGCCTCGTCCTGCGAGTATGATGCCGGCGCAGGATTCGAATGATTTTGGCAGGATGTATGAACCGATCATGGCGACTTCCATCGTGGATAATTTAGCAGTGAGGGCTATACATGAAAGGGTTTTCAATGGTATCGGTACACCGAGTACGAATGCGTGGTTTGATAGTGCATTGCGGAGACCGGATAGCATCGGAAACTTATCAAATGAAGAGCGGCGGAAGATGCCTGCGATGATGCGGGGTGCGGATGGAAGAGCGTTGTGTTTTACTTACAGGCAGATTCATACCATTATTCAGAGTGCGGCTGCTGCTATGTTCCAGGCGGGGGCAACTAAGATAAGTTCGAGTACATCTACCAATGTTCCGGTGGCTGATTTGATGAGTCAGATTCATTATAAGGGGCATGGAAATCCGTATTCGGTGATGGCGAGGAGTGCGATCTCGAATTGTTTTCCTGGGTTGGAGATGGACTTCAGGAACTTGTGGAGACGGGCTTTTAAAGGAATCACTTTGATAGAGAATAACAACTTCATTGTGGAAACGGAGGAGGAGTATGCACATTTATTATTTCATAGATTAGTGGGTGTGGCTGGTAAGCCGACTATGGTACCTACGGAAGGACCTACATTTCCAAGGAGTGGCAATCTGCCGTTGATCAACACCTTCAATCCTAATGGGGTATCTTTTATGGAGTGGTCTAATGGGTTGGCCTATGTGTTACAAAAGCAGGGGCAGCAGGTGGAGTGTTACTTTACGAAGGATGAGTCGAATGCAGAGGTGGTGTTTACAGCGACGGATCTGTATCCTGATAATAAGGACCTGGTGCGCGTGGTGATGACAGTGAATACGTTTTTTGTGGAGCAGAGTGCGGCGTTGACGGATGATATTGTAAAGGCGGGTGAGTTGACGCAGGGGTTATGTGCGCCGTGGCAGAATGATTATAGGGAGTGTGCGTGTTATTACTGGGCGGCGTCGCGGCCTGATTATGTGAATGTGGTGCCTGGGGCGAATGGGGTGAGTAAGGGAGATAACTGGATGTCGAAGAAGCGGAGTGGGAATTATATTCCGGATAATAGAGCGGATAGCCGGTTGTTGACGTATGATGATTTGTTTGAGAATTGGGAGGGGGAGTTGAATTTCCTGGTGAAGGGGAATGATGCATTGGATTCTGATGGCAGTAAAAAACAGGCGTGATGGGTAAATATAGTGAGTTGGCGGTAAAGTTGGCGGCAAGGGTAAAGGAAGAGGCGGTGCCTGGTTCTGCGCATGTGCATTTGATACCGGGGAGTGGGGGGCCTTTGATCTTTTTGCCGAATGGGAGTCGGTTGTTTAGAGGGAGTGCGGAGCAGACGGCTTTTGTGGAGGGGGTGTTGAAGGGGGAGGATTTGTCTTCTTCCTACTCTTCTTTTGACGATGCATCAATCCTCTTAGGATTATTAGGGATGGGGATAGATGGACATCCTTTAATAGACGATACGATTCCTTCTCCACCCCTGCATGCATTATCCCTGGCTATTTCGCAGAGTTGTAATATGGGATGTAGTTATTGTTATGCGGGGCAGGGGGAGTTTGGAACGGGGGCGGCGAGTAGTATGAATGTGGAGATGGCGTTGAAGGCGATAGATTTATTATTGAAGGATAAAGTCTCCGGCGATAAAGTGCAACTGTCATTTTTAGGAGGAGAACCATTGATGAATAGAGCTGGCATCAGGATGGCTACGGCGTATGCGGCTTCGCAGGGAGCTGCGAAAGGTGTGGAGGTAGGGTTTTCTATTACTTCAAATGGGACTTTGATCAGGCAGGAGGATGCAAGTTTTTTTGAGGAATATGGTTTTGCGGTGACGATTAGTTTGGATGGATTGCAGGAAGAGCATGATAGGATAAGGACATTGAAGAATGGGCGGGGCACCTATGATCAGATCATGGAGAATATAGCGCCGTTGTTGGCAATGCAACGGAGAATGCAGGTGTCGGCGCGGGTGACGGTAACGCCGATGAATGTATGTTTAACTGAGGCGTTGGATACGTTTATAGAGATGGGTTTTCATAGCGTGGGGTTTTCGCCTTTGTTGCGGGCGGATAATGGGGCGAATGAGATGAGTGCGGATGACCTGGAGCATTTATTGGCAGAGATGATAGCTTGTGGGTTACAGTTTGAGAATGCTGTGTTGAATGGGAATCGGTATCCGTTTTTGAATATGGTGAATGCGTATAAGGAGATTGCGAAGGGCACGCACAGACCTTATCCTTGTGGGGCAGGGGCGGGTTATCTCGGTGTGGCGGCGAATGGGGAGCTGGCGGCGTGTCATCGGTTTGTGAATGATAAGCGGGCGGGTATGGGACATGTGGATAAAGGGGTGGATAGTAAATTGCAGCAGGCGTGGTTGAGTGAGCGGCATGTGCATCAGCAGGTACCTTGCAGTGGGTGTTGGGCAAGGTATTTATGTGGGGGCGGTTGTCATCATGAGGTGTTGGAAAGGGGCAGGGGAGCTTGTGATTATATAAGGGGATGGTTGCATTTTACATTGCAGTCTTATGAAAGAATAAATAGGCTGATGCCTGGTTATGGTAAAGTATGACGTTTGTATTTTCGGAGGCGGGCCTGCGGGAAGTTCGATGGCGAAACGGTTGATAGAATTTGGATATAGTGTAGTGGTGATGGAGAAAGTAGTTTTTCCAAGATCTCATGTAGGTATTTCTTTGTCGCCAGGTGTGGAGCATTGGTTGAAGGTGTTGGGAGTGGATGTTTCGGTGGAGTTGTCTGCACGGTCTTTCATATTATGGGAGGGAGATGAGGTGGTGGAAAAAGCCGGTGGTTGGCATGTGGATAGAGGTTGGTTTGATCAGTTGTTATTAAATGCATCGGGTGCGCGGGTGATCTTTGGAAATGCGTATCCGATAGAAAATGAACTCGGTGAATGGGATGTTTATATAGAACAGGAACATAGATTTTCAGCCAGATTTCTCGTGGCTGCTACAGGACGGCGACCTTTGTTAAAGGGTCGCCGTCGTGCTATATTGCCAGTTACGGTGGCGGGGTATGCGTCGTGTAGTATTACGGATACGTTTATCGAAGCGGGGGAGGATTGTTGGTATTGGGGAGGTGGAGGACTAGGGTTTGTATTTGCAGACCCGGTGACGGTGCAGCAATTTGATAGTATAGAGACTTTTTTTGTTGATAAGATGAAGAAGAGTCGATTAATTTCATCTACTCGCTTTGGGGAGGTGATGATGTGTACGGCGACTGCATATGTAGATGAGTCGCCGGTGGGGAGGAATTTTATTAAAGTAGGGGATGCAGTGTTTACAATGGATCCGTTGTCAGCGCAAGGAGTGCAGAAGGCATTGAAGACAGGTGTGCAAGGGGCGGTGGTGGTGAATACGATATTAAAAGGTGATGCGGCAGCAGCTGTGGCATATTATGAGAATATGATTTCGACAGAAGTGAGTAAGCATGTCCGGTGGACGCGGGCGTTTTATAGCAGGCAGGGGCGATTTGAAAGTGAATTTTGGGAGCGGAGGTCGTCGCTGGTGGTGGGTAGTGCGGAAGATGATCAGGTCGTGAAAATGGGGGTGGAGGATTTGTTGATTGCGAATCCAGCTGCTGAGGTGGAGAAGGTTCCGGTGATGAGGAAGGAATTTATTGAATATGCGTATGGGATCAGGGTACCTGGGAGCGAGGAGCCTTTTGTATATGTAGATGAGCGACCGGTGGTGGAGATGGTGAATGAGTTGGATAGGAGGAGTGTGGGTGATGGAGTAAGGTTGTTGGGGATGGAGTTAGTGAGATGGTTGGTGTATAATAGGGTTATGGTAAAGGAACGGGGATAAGGTAGCCTTTTATAGAGAGGTAGATGCCGATGATGAATATAGTGGGGGAAGGTGTAAGGTTGTTGGGAATGGAATTGGTGAGGTGGTTGGTGTATAATAGGGTTATGATAAAAGAACCGGGGTAAGATAGCCTTTTATAGAGAGGTAGATGCCGATGATAAATAGTGTGACCATGATGCAAATTGAGAGGGTATTTTTAGGTAGTTGTTTTTGAGCAGGGAAGAACATGCGGAAAAGGCCGGCGATCAAAATGAGCCAGCCGACGATGGTGATTAATACAGGCCACGCGGGAACCCATATATTATGGAGGCGGACGATGATGATGCCGCCGGTAAGTAGCATTAACCCGTTGAGATAGACGAGGGTGGGGTGAGGATTTTCCCAGATTTTAAAGTTTAGGTATTCGGAGATGGAGAGGGCGAGGAGGATAGGTCCTAGGATGCTGGCGAGGAGGAAGGAGAGTTGCATAGTTGCGGTATTGGATATCCAAGGTAGCAAAATTAATCTCTTTTTAAACTAATCACCGATTGATCATCGCTGCTTTTAATATCTCAAAACTCGCCGTCATCCATGCTATTACCAACGCCGTCAACGGTGCCAATACAAACGTCAGCCAATTTATCTGTACATGATATGCAAAGGTCTCCCGCCAGGGTTGATAGCGAATAAAGAAATAGGGATAGCAATAACAACAGCGATTAATACTAACTTGGTTAACCCTGCAGTCAGGATGTAGATGATATTCAGTTTAGAAGCCTCCAGTACTTTTCTCACACTATAATTTGAGGGATCTCTTCTTTTAATGCCGCCAGCATTCCTGCTGGATTCACAGCCGCTATAAAGTCACTGGTGTTAATGATGACTCCAAAGGTTTGATCGGCGTTTTTATGGAAGCGATCGTAGCGTTTCTCATGTTGTACCCATAGAAAAATCACAATGCTGGAAGCTATACCGACGGCGAGCCATAATACATTGATGGTGGTATAGATTATGCCGGGTGAGGTTGCGGAGAGCGATTTTGAGATAGCTTTTGAACATGGGTGAAATTTTGGCTGAAAGGGGTAGGGCAAATGGATGGCCATTTTTTAAATGGTTAGCATATTAAGTATTAGATATTATGATTATTTAAATGGTGTTAGGAATTGATAACGGGATGTTCGGATTTGTATATTTGAAGATCAATTTATACTGCGAAATTATGCTAATCCCCGACGAGAAATATTTTAAAGAAGATATTTACAAAGCCTTATCCATACCCCCTGAAAAACAAAAAGGTCCATGGAACACTGGCTATGTAAAATATGATGGCAGCTATTATATTTTTGCCAATATTGGCATTGCTGGACGAACCGGTCATAATTACAATAATCATTGGGAGGGAAAAGATTTACTCATTTGGTATGGTAAAAATAAATCTCATTTAGGACAGAAGTCTATCCAGGAGTTGTTAAGTAAGAAGGTACCAGTACATATTTTTACGAGACGGGAAGATCGAAGCCCATTTTTGTATCATGGATTGGCTATTGCCAATCGATATGAAGTTGAAAAACAAATGCCAATAATGATTGCATGGGATTTGATAAAAACAGTTGGAGAAAGAGAAACAGATGAGGCCATTCAGGATATTATTATAAATACGGAAGCACCTAATGATGTTTTAAAAAGATTAGTGGCCACCTTAAAACGTTTTAGGGATGGACAGAAAAAATTGAAAAATAACCTTATTCAACTATACGATGGTGCCTGTTGTATAACAGGGTCTAGCGTTGAAGAGGTTTTGATTGCTTGTCATATTGAACCCCATGCTGTAAGAGGAAATAACCAGTCTACAAATGGATTGTTAATGAGGGCTGATTTGCATATTTTATTTGATGCGAATTTAATTGGCATTGAGCCTGATACATTGAAGGTGCGGGTGGGGAATAAACTGAAGGGAAGTGAATATGAATATCTAGATGGTATCGTGCTAAGGGCAAGAAAAGATGGGATAAAGCCGGATAGAGAAGTATTGGTAGAAAGATGGGAGGAGTTTAAAAGAGTAAGTTGCCCGTGATGTATTGATTTTAGGGAAAATCATACTTTTTACACTTTTCAATATTGTGAACAAATGCAAGTGGATTTTCATTGTGATGTCTCCCCAGATTAAGTCTTCCGACTAATTTAAGTTTATGGCAATTGTACTCGGGATATGCTGTAATGGCTTATATCCTGAAATCAGTTTATGAAAGGTGGTTTGACCTGGCCAAGTTTAAGATGTTTAGAGAAGAAAGCGGCATAATATTTAAGGAGAAAATCACCTATCAGCCACCGTACCGAAGGTAATTCCTTCGCGGTGGCCGAATGGGTGAGATGGGTAATTTATTCAAACAATTTCGGGTTCGTTGTCTTCGTATGGTCAGACAACTGGTTTATAATGAGGTTCGTAGTTGTATGCAGCTTTTCCACATACGTGACTCCTGGTTTTTATATAATGCCAGGTGTCTTTGAGGTTAAAAAGGGAAAGCAAAGAGCATGGCTGACATGAATATCAGCCTGGTTCATTTTAGAGGGTATAAATAAGACAAAGCTGAAATCTAAAAAGTATGATCCGGTGGAAGAAAATTTTAAAATTTTTTCTGGAGGATTTTTTTGATAGGGTAAGCTTATCTTGATACGAAAAATGGGAGAAAGGGAGCAACAATGGTAATAGTATATTTTTGCCATCTTTTTGGGTAGCACTAAATTTTTTGTTGAATAAAATATCATAGATTAACAATAGCTTATTTAGATAATATCTTTGAAATGTAGTTTTTAATGTCAAGCGGTAGGGGGATATTCTCAAAAGATTGATCAGAACCATGTATCTGCCTAAAGGTTAGAATGAACTTATTAAAGTAAATATTGTCTGTTTTTACCGGGCCTAGCAATTCATATAGTAATGGATCCGATGTATATGAAATAACCTTTGCAGAATTTTGCAGGGTGGATTGAGAAATACCAATACTGATCAATGTTTTATATTTCTCGAAGATTTTATTGGCTTCAATCGGGCCATAAAATATATAATGGGTATTCCAGTTGAACCTGGTATCTGTTTTAAATATGGGGAGACTAAAATAGGATGAATAGATATGCTCTGTCTTATCTTCTCCATATTGTTTTATGAATAGTTTTAATGTATCCAGGAATGTTGATTCATTGTAAACTTTTGTATGGTTTTTTAGTAGGAAAATATAGTCATTGTCAATGTTCTTTTTAGTTTCATTGATTGCTTGTATAAGGATATCAGACTTTGAAAAAATGGAGAACTCGTAGGCAAATACATTTAAACATACCAGGTCTATATCAGGTTTTAGCGCTATTTCTTTGAATGAATTTAATAAATACGGCTTGTATTTACTATACTGCGCAAGCGAGTGTAGTTGATTGATGATTATTTCCTGATAATCTGGTTTGTATTCTGAACTGCTGTCATTCATTTTTAAGCAATACTCAATTGCTTGTTTTATTAGGTAAGTCGTTTGTTTAGGACTGATGTTTTTAAGGTGCTTTAAAATCTGCAGGAAGAATATAATAGCATCCAGCTCTTTTAATTGTATTTGTGTGGTGATTATTTCGTCGATGATCTCAAAATCCAGTTGGTTATTATCAATTTTGCAGATTAACAGTTCAAGGACGATGGACCAGGAAGAGGAGCCAATGTAGTTTTTTATTAAGGTTGTTAAGTCTTCCTTCTTAGATTTATTATAAATAGAGCTATATATGTAAAATGCTGTAAAGTACTCTAGGAACGTTTTATGAGTAAATTTATTTTCATGAAAAATAGACCTTACCTTGGCAAATTCTAAAAATTCTTTGCTAGCTTTTTCGGCTATACTTTCTTCATGGAATTCCCCTTTTTGCAATAGGTAGTTTTTGGCAAAGTCTTTTATATTTTCATAATTAAGATGGCTTTTACCCTCACTTTCATTTTTAAATAACCAGTAGGCGAGGTTGGAAAAAATGGCGATACGATTCCCTACTGCGGTTTTTATATCTAGTTTTTTCTCTCTTTCATCCCGCTGGTCAACAATTGTATTTGTACAACTTTCATAGATTTCGAGTTTGCTGGCTGGTATTTCCAGTTGGTTGCGATAGAGGATAATAATTAATGATAGTAGTAGTGGATTATATTTTATTTCATCATCCACAGATTTCAACTGTTCCAGGCAGTTCTTTATTTCAAAACTCCTTTTTGACTGATTCGTTTCTTCCAGTTTGTACCAATTGCTTACATAGGCTTTTACCTGGATATCATTGAAATCTAAGATTTCATAGGTATGGTAAATCTTTTCGTTGAGTTTTACCTCTTCGTAGGATTCAAACCTGGAAGTAACGACTGTCTTTGAATTTGGGTATAGTATTGTGAAATTTTCTATGTCATTTCTAATGTCGATTCGTTCATGGACATCAAAAATCTCATCTAATCCATCAAAGAATACGAGGGTCTTGTACTTTTCGAAGATTTCTATCAAATTTTCGAGTGTGATATCTTCTATCTGGTATTCTTCGCTTAATAATTTTTTCAGGTAGGTCAGGATATTATAGGAGCTGTTCTTTTTTGCCTTATTGTATTTGTGAAGTTCGATACGGAAGGGCGTGTAGTTGAATATTTCCTCCGAAGAAAATACACTGTAATCTTTTTCTAATATTTTACATATAGCATATTTTATCATCAGGGATTTCCCTGCACCTGGATTTCCAATTACTGCTGTATGTTTTAGTGAAAGGAACAGATTACTAAAATCCAGTCCGCCAGTCCGTAGGCTTTTACCACGAATAAATCTGTATAAACTGTATAGTCTCTTAATATCCTTTGGGGTAACCTTTTTTGATTTGATTATTTTTTCTCTGATGGTAACCAGATCTTCTTCGTCAAAATAGATTTTCTTCTGGTTTTGTTTATAGAGATTTGATAATTTAAATTTGGGAGCCACAAATAAGTCAAACAACTCGACTTCTCTAGGTCGCTTGGTAATGGCCAGGCCAAAGAAATTTATCCTTGAAAAGTTGTTGATGCAACTCTCTTTGTATTTTTTAATGAAATTGCTTAATCTATTGTGGATTGTTCTGTCCTTTTTTTCCCCTTTCCCAAATTGACGATGCAATAGGTCTTCAACAATGATCAGTGTTTCCAGGTCATTTTTCTGACTTAATAATACATATAGATTGGATACGTCAAGGACGTTCTCCTGGATAGTAAAATCCAGTTTTCCTTTCGCTATATTTTCGATCGCTATTTGTGATCTATGCCTGGGCTTCTTCTTTTCGGTAAGTATAAAAATGTATAATTTATCAATTTTGTTGATATAGTCAGAATTGATAAATTTTTCAAGGGTTGTTTTTATTTTATCAATATTATTGGTAGAGGTTACCTGGATGGCAACTCTTTTTTCTTTGTCAATCAGATCTATGGCTTCGGCGTTCTTATTTTCTGTATGATTCGCATTTTTAAGATTGTAGCCAAAGATTGTATTCAGTATAGGTATAAAAACATTCTCCGCATGTATGTTGATATCGTACTCATTGTTTGCATTTGCATTCTTTACCTCAGTACTAAATGTAGAGAAGTATGTATTTATACTTACCAATAACTCTCGTTGCAACATGTTTTTTGATAAACTGGTTATCGAGACAGTTTGCACTGATACCCAAATAGTAACATACTTTTTATATTAATACTGAAATTGTATTTCAGGCACGCTGGTTATATTTATAATAATTGTAGTTGCTATTTTCTCCCAGGTTTTGTTTATATATCCTAAAAATCTATTTCTTCCTGAACATTACCTTTAAAGCTGCAAGTACTCAAACCATGAAAAAATATGCTTTCATCCTGGAGGTAATCAGTATGTTGTTTGTTATCCTCTTTGTGTATACAGCTATTAGTAAATTCCTGGATTTTTCTTTATTCAAAGCTCAGATAGGCATGTCACCAGTATTAGCCCCTGTTGCGAAGCTGGTAGCATGGGCTGTGCCGTTGGCTGAAATAGCAGATTCAATCATGTTAATGGTGCCTGCATGGCGGCTAAAAGGATTGTATTTTGGCTTAGGTATGATGTTGTCATTTACTATTTACATCGTATTGATCATGAAACTGAGCGCACATTTACCCTGTAGTTGCGGAGGGGTAATAGAATTATTATCGTGGAGGGATCACTTAATTCTGAATAGTGCATTTATTGTATTAGCCATCACTGGCATCTGGCTGTATAAGAGAGGGCATCACATTGCTCGCCTCAGTTCCTCCAATTCACATCCATAATATAATTTGAAGATTCGATTCAGGTCCTGCCAGGTATTATACCCCGCTGCAATTGCAATGGTGGAAAGTGGCGTCGCTTTTTCTGTCAGTAATTCAAATACCATCATCATCTTTATCATACGGATAAAATGATTGATAGGCATGGAGTATACTCTCAAAAAACCGTCTTTGAGATCTTTTACTGAAAGATCAAACATCCAGGCAAGTTCCGGGATGGAGAATTCCTTGTATGGCCTTTGAACCAGGAATTTGAAAAGCTCTTTTAGCTGATCCCTGTTTAGTATGTCTGATAATTCCAGCGGTATATTTAAATCCTGTTGTGCAAAGTTGTAGAATAAATTCAGGCAACAACGGGATAGAAAGACTTCTGCTGGCGTGTTGATATGACGACAGGAGATCATGCTTTCTAAAAGTAAGCTACAAATTGGATTGATATGGTAAGGGGATTGGTTAAGTGGGCTGCTTACCCCATATGATTGTAATGATGCCAAGCGAGATAGTTTTGGATGTAACAACGCTAATTCCTTAAATTCTTCCGGGACAATATTTATATGGCAGGAGAGCATTCTTTGCCCTGCTACCATGGGTACTTTGTGAAGGTCTGATTCCAGGCTGAAAAGGTTACATTCCTTTTCCTGTAAGGTAAATGATGTATCCTGATATAGCTCTACCTGTAGACTGGTGTCAAACATAAAGTGTAAAGCCCAGATATGGTAAGGCGTAAATGGACAAAGCACCATGTCTGTATGTGCAAAAACTTCCTGTAGCCAAAAGGAAAATGGGCCTAATTGCTTATGCTGGCTGATGATATCGCACGATTCATCGCTTTCGTAGTATACCCCTGCATAAGGGAGAATTAATTGAAGATATTCTTCTGGTATGGTTGTCACCTCATCATAAGAGGCGTTTCTTCTTTCTATTAAGAAGATTTTCTCTGTGTTGCCTGCCGATTCAATAAACATAGCAGTATGTTTTTGGGTGATGATCTTTAATGGTGATTATTTACATTGAGCTGTTTAAATCTAAAATCCCTGTATTACTGATATTTTCATTGCACTTTTCCTCAAAAGGTAACATCCTTTAAGTAAGGTCGGTTGGATTCACCCCATAGTAAGCGATTAAGTCATTCACCAGTTCGCCTGGAGTCTTATAACCGGCCACCTGTGAAATATCTGCCAGTGAAACGGAGGCAGTTTGAAGCGAGTGAAAGATCATCATCATTTTTATCATGTGCATATAATCTGTTATAGATATAGCAAAGTGTTGGTGAAAGCAATCTTCCATCTCCTCTTTATTTATATTATACATATAAGCCAGGGCTGCGAGGGAATGAGTTTTGTGGGGATGTTCTGCCAGGTAATCAAATATATTATGACAGGTATCTGTGTGCAGCATGCTGGAATATAAGAAAGGCTCACTTGCATCCATGTGCTGGGCGGTGAAGTTGATCATTATATCTGTCACACAGCGGTGCAGGAAGTAGTGTGCACTTGCGCCTTCATATTTACATGTCATGATTTTGCGAATGAGCATGTCACAGACGCCATTGATATGGTAAGGGCGGCTATTAATGCGGGAGGAAACACGGGGATGAATGCCTAGCATCAGGTTCCTTAACTGGGGATCCTTGTTGGCGAGTACATCCATCTGCATGGGCAGGATATTGATATGAAAGGAGAACACCTTTTTATCTGCCGTCATAGGAGATCGCTGGGGCTGCCCGGGGAACAAATAAAATCCACTACATTCCCGTTCTTCCAGTGTATAACCTGCTTTGGGGAGTGCAAGGCCATCTTCGAACATGAACTGTAAGGTATAGATTGGAACGGGTGTGTATGAGCGTATTAAAATATTGTCTTTTGAGAATATATCATGCAGCCATACGGAATATGGTCCGAGCGTAAGGTGTTGGGAAAGCATATCACATTCCGCATCCTGCCGGAAATAAGCGCCGGCATAGGGTAACTTCAGCTGAAGGTATTCAGCTGGAATGGAAGAATTGGGTGTATACCTATATATGGTTCTTTCGAGCGGTAAACTTTTGTTCACGTTATATAATGTGGAATGCATGATAAATGGATGGGGTTTCAGTACCGACCTCCGGTTCACGTCTACTTCATATGCAACGTGCTGTCTTTATCAAAATAGTAATCAAATTGTCCCGTAAATTTTAAGCCTTCCAGGAAGGTGGATATTGGTTTGTTGCGGTTCATTGCCCCGCTGAAATGACGGTTAGCGGAGGTCTGGCTGTCAGTAATGACAGGAATACCGTACCAGCGGGTGATGACTGCTGACAGTGATGCCAGCGATACATTATTAAATACGTAGAGACCATCGCGCCAGGAGAGCACGTTATCTGCATCGAAAGGTGTTTCCTGGAGTTTATTGCCCTGGGTGGCGTTGACAGCATATCCTGGGTGCAGGAGCAGCGAGTCCTGCGCTACTTTCAACCGGACAGCGCCGTTTACCAGTGCAATCCTGACCTGGCCGCTATCGTAGGTGTTTACGTTGAATTCGGTGCCCAAAACCTGCACGGTGCTATTAGGCAGGTGAACAATGAAGGGGCGGATAGCGTCTTTGGCTACTTTGATGTATGCTTCACCGGTGATGGTGATTTCCCTGGTATTGCCTGTAAAGGTAAAAGGGAATGTCAGTTTGGAGGAAGCGTTGAGCTGTATGCTGGTGCCATCAGAAAGTGTAATAGCGTAGTCTTTGCCTGCGGGTACAAGCAGGCTGGCCAGTTGACTGGTGCTGCCGGTATATGAAAGTGTCTTTTCCTTGTTATGAAGGGTCAGGTTGCCGACTTGTACCTGTTGCTGCGCGTTGCCCAGGTTGACCACTTGCCCACCTGGCAACTGCAGCGCAACATTCTTTGGGGACGGAACATGGACAATTCCGGGTGGATGAACACCCGGTAATAATATAGTATAGATGCTGACAAAGATCAGTAATGCAGCGGCAATTCCAATTGCTGCGCGCAGTATTACGCTTCCTCGTTTTTGTTTCCTGATGCTGTCCCATACTTTTTCAACGGGGAGTGTATCAGGAAGGTTTTCGAGGACGGGGTGTTCTCCGTACTGAGCGTACAGGTCATTGCGGATGACTAGCGCTTCCGGTTCCTGCGCGAGGATATTATTGAGGGTAGCACTGTCTTCCGGTGTAATGACCCCTGCTATCTCATCCAACACTAATTGTTCAATATATTCCGGATTTACAGACATATTACCCTTTAGATCGTATAATTTTTAAAAAAGTACTTATTCGGATAGGAATAATTTTACTAAGATAAGCTGTGTTTCAGGTTTTTGCGAAGCATTTTCAGTGCACGGTGGATGTGGTTTTTTACCGATTGCACGTTAATGTCCATCTCTACTGCTATTTCCCGGAGGCTTTTGTCCTGGAGATATAGTTGTTCGAAAGCAAGGCGACTGGCTGGTGTGATGCTGTTAATGGCAGCAGACAGCTGTTGACCGAGCTCTTTGTTTTCGATGGGTGTTTTAGTGGTGTGCGTGTCTGCCAGCCAGTGATATTGCTGCTGGTGATTTTTCACAGTAGTGCTTTTACGAATACGGTCTACTACTTTATTGCGTACTACTCTTACGAGGTACTGTTTAAAGCAGCTACCGATATCGAGTGTGGATCTTTTTTTCCAGAGCCACATGAAAACTTCCTGTACAATGTCGTTGGCTTCTTCTTCGTTTTGTAAACGTGTGAAAGCTTCCAGAAACAGACGTTTGCGATAGCGTTCAAAGAGTGCATTAAACGCGATTTCGTTCCCTCCCTGTAGTAACAGAAATAGTTGTTCGTCGTTATAGCTGTTTAAATTTTGCATAACGATATTTTGAATTTCAGTCTTGGTTAGTAATGTTGTAAGGTTGCGTACTCACATGACACTATATACGATAACGAAATGAGTGACACAATATATGTCTTTTATTGATTAACTGGTAGTGTTATCCCCCATAATTACATCTACTAATGTAATAAATAGGGGTTAGAGTTAAGTTAACTTATTGTTAATGGTATGAAAGTTTTATTTTTTGGTTTTTTTGAGGTCGAGGATGGCGGAGAGTAGGATGAATCGGCCGAGTTGGTTCGTGCGGGTTTGGGTGGTGGTGTTGCCGGAGATGGTTTGGGTAATGCCGGTGTTTTGGTCGAGGAGGTTGAAGCCTTGGAGGCGGAAGGTGAGTTTGTTTTTTAGGAAGGTTTTTTCAATGGTGGCGCCGAGGTCAGTGGGATTGGCGGATACGTTGGCAGCGTAGCCTGTGTTGAATTGTTTGTTAACATCCAGCCAAAGGGACCATGTTTTGCCGGCGAAAAATTTGGTGTTCAAATTTAACACCCAGGTGTGGATGTTAATGGTGGAGGCTTCTTTATCTGAGTAGTTGGTATGGTTAAGCGTGTAGCTGGCTCCGGTGTTTAGTTCGATCCATTTTTGGTATAGGCCTGTACGGAAGGATTGTGTGAGGGTGAGATTTTGTGAGTAGTTTTTAATGTTTTGCAGGTAGAAGATATTGTTGTTGAAATTTGCGTTTCCTTCGATAAAGAGTTGAAGCTTGTTGTCGAAGAAGGGACGGGACCAGGCGTAGTTGCCGGAGTAGGAGTAGATACCGTTTGAGTTGAGGTAGTGAGTTTCCTGGATGACGGTGTTGAGTGTATCCTGTTTAAAAAGTGTGTTGGTGACTGTCTGATTAAAAATGCGGGAAGCCATCAAAGATACAAAGAATATGGATTTTGTTATTTTGTTATAATCTAATGTAAAGAGATTAGAAGTGCTGGCCTTCAGATCAGGGTTACCAATGATTGGAAATAATGGATTCGATCTATCAGGAATAAATCTTAGTTGATTATAATCTGGATAAGTGGGGCGCCCCTCATATCGGAATGCTAATCTAGAGGTCTTATCTATTCTATATTCTACATTTATATTTGGCAATAACCATTTACTCCTATTAAGACGATAGGATGCAAAGAAAAAATTGCATCCCAGCGTATAATCAAATTGAGAATTTGTTTTTTTATAACTCGTGCCAATTTTTTGCTCCACTTTCAGGTAATTAAATTCATTGCTTAATGAGTCTATTACACTAATTTCACCTCTTTCATTTATCCATTGTGTTTTTTGTGTGAATATATTGTTGTTAGACCGCAATACGTAATTTAATTCTACAGAAGAATGGGCGTTAAATGGTTTAATATAAGATGTTTGTAAAACTAAATTTTGAAGATTATTGGTTTTAGATATCATTTGATAAAGCAATGAATCCAATACTATAGTACCGTTATTATAATAAAGGGTGTTATTGATAATATTTTGGTTACTTTTGTTACCTGCAAAATTGTAGTTAAAGCCCAAAGCCAGGACTTCTCCTGTACGTCGAAAATTGTGAGACCCATAAATACTTCCTCTAATATTTGGTTGAATATTATTGGTTCTATTTTCAATAGATTGATCTAAATATTGTAACCCGGTTAGTGAAGAATGACTGCTGCTTTTATTTGATTGAAATCTTTTTTCGACTATAAATTGGGTACTGATATTATTCCCATTTTGATCTTTAAAGTCGATTGCTTCAGCAAAATTGTAATTGTCAAAATCATTTCCCTGTTGTGTGAGACTATGCATTCTTATATTACCTTCAGAAGTCAGGTTGATATTGTTGCTGTAAACTTGCTCATTGTGTTTACTATGTTCTACAAAAAATCCACCATTGGTGTATAAGGATTGATTTAACTGGTTTCTAAATAAAAATACTCCCTTTTTATTATTTGTTTCTCCTGCACCAGGTATTGTATTAGTTGTTAATCCATTAATGATTATTTGTTTTTTTTTATCTAACAATGATGCTAAAACATCCGCCGCGTATTTTTTATTTGTCCCAGTTCCTATTTCTGCTTTGAGATTTTCCGTAAAGTTGAGATCTTGCTTGGTTTGCAGATTTAAGACTTTATTATTGCTTGCAATAGTTCGACCTGTTAATTCTGCCATTTTATCGTAATCATCAATCATCTGAATTTTTTCTAAGGTTTCTAGGGGGATTAACTTTAGGAGATCATGGATATTTCCTACTAAAAATTCTTTCCCATTAACTTTTATTTTACTTATAAGTTTACCCATGAATTTTATATTACCATTTTTGTCCACTTCAATGCCAGGTAAACGATTAAGGAGATCGTTAATTTGTGCATTTTCTCTTAAATGATATTGACTTATTGAGTATTCAATTGTATCTTCTTTTATAGTTATGGGAGAAATTCGGCTTCTGACAATGACTTCTTTTAAAACATTTAATTTGGTTTTTAAAATAATAACTGGTAAGGCAATATTATGATTATCTGAATTTGATAAATAATGATTTGTAAATGTTTCGTATCCCAAAGCCAAGATTTTAATCACGAAGAATGGTTGATTAATTTGCTTGAATTCAAATTTTCCTAAACTATCTGTCATGGTACGAACAGTATCATTTTTGGTAAATAGAAACACATTTGCACCGGTTGTTTTTTGCATTGATGAGTCTAATACCTGACCTGTTATACAGAAATTGTTTTGTCCATTGGCTATCAATGGAATTGTAAAGAGGGTTAATATTAATATCCTTATCATAAGAAGGAATATCAGTTTACAATGGATAGAATCTATTGCCGTTATTAGGTTATTATTAATGTGCACAGGTCTCCTAATTATACAATTGCATATGCATCCTGTGATTAAATTTTTTAATGGAGTGAAACTAAGCTTATATGCTGTAATAGAATTGCAGTATAGGCAATTAAATGAGTGTTATTAGTTTTTTAATAATAAGGAATTATTAAACAAGGATAATTCATACTACTTGTCTTAGTTCTGCTCTCAATACCTTTAAAGCCCTGCTGGTCTGATTTCGGACGACCTGGTCGCAAATATTTAGGGAAGTGGCGATCTCATTACAGCTTTTATCTTCAAGATATGCTAGTTCGAAAATTTTCCGGCATGCAGGAGCCGAAATTTTTTGAATAGCCGATCTTATTTGCTGATCGAGCTCTTTTTTTTCAACATAATCCATTTCCGTATCTACAAGTGTCGCCCAGGATAGAAAATTTTCATACTTTTTAGCAACAGCATTGGTTCTGCACTTATAAGCATATTGCAAGTGCACTGCTCGAAGTAAATATTGCTTTACAGGAATAGATAGTGGTATTTGTGCCCGGCGATGCCAAAATGAGGCGAAAATTTCTTGAACGATATCTTCTGCTTCTTGAAGATTTAATAGTTTTTTTCTGGCTACTGTCAGCATGACAGGTTTGTAACGGTTATATAAGATCGTAAAGGCATATTCCTGATCTTTTCGAACCATCTCTAAAAGTTCGGCGTCTTTTAAATGTAACATCATATTTACAAATCGTATACTGCGATGAAAAGTACTTTATGAAATCTTTGTTAAGCCTTTGAGTACTTTTTGTGTGTTGTGACGATCTTAAGTTTAATCAATTCAACCAATATTTGATTTTAGCGTTATTGCTTGAGGGGTACTAGGAAGCAAAGGTTCGAGAATTGCTATTTAAATACTTATGAATGATCCCATTCGGGTCGGGAGGCTTATGTCTATTCAGTTTTATGTCTTATTATTCACTAAAACCAACTATTTTCTGTTATGCGGTTTCCTACACCTTATGGTAGAATAGTAGCCAAAATGCTGCTTTGTTTATTATTTACTAATGTTCTTGTTTTTCAACAAGTTACAGCTCATCAGCAATATGGCAAGCAAAAAGTGACAATTGTGGCCAATGATATATCTCTTGAAAATGTACTTAAGCAAATCGAGAAACAAACTGGGTTACGCTTTATGTATGCTGTTGGTTCATTTAATATGAATGAGAGAATAAGGGTGTCATTTCAGCAAACTATGTTAGATGAAGTATTGTCTAGCTTGCTAGGCTCCAAAGGGATTTTATGGCAATATAGGGATGGCACTATCCTACTAAAACAAAATATTGGTAAGGGAGAAGATAATACTTCAAATGAGCACATAAAGGTCAACGGTGTTATTAGTGGGCGAATTCTTGATGCGAATAACAACCCAATACCAGGTGCAACTATTCTTATTAAAGGCACAAAAAAGGGAACAAAAACGGATATAGATGGATCCTTTAAATTAGACAATATAGAATCAGGAACTATTTTGCTAATCACGTCTATTGGTTATGATACCAAGGAATATGTTGTAAATGATGAAGAACGTATAATTATAAAAATGAAGACGGCTATAGGAGCATTGGACGAGGCAATTGTAATAGCGTACGGTAAAACTTCAGGAAGGATGCTGACTGGCAATGTTGCTACAATAAAAGCGGAGGATATTGAACGAAGCCCGGTTTCAAACCCGCTATTGGCCCTCGCCGGTCGGGTACCAGGACTTAACATTAATCAGAAATCAGGGTATAGTAATTCGGGCGTGGTTGCTGTTGTCCAGGGACAAAACAGTATTTTGCGAGGTAATGATCCCTTTTATGTTATCGATGGTGTGCCATATCCATCTCAAGGCCTATCAATTACAGGCGATGTGCAGGGTGTTGGAGGTTTAAATACCCTCGCTAAGGGAAGTACAATAAATTTTATTAACCCGTCTGACATCGAAAGTGTGACCATATTAAAAGATGCTGATGCAACGGCAATCTACGGTTCCCGTGCAGCTAATGGAGCCATTTTGATAACCACAAAAAAAGGAAAGGCGGGTAAGTCCAAAGTTAGTGTCGATTTTTCTCAAGGAATTGGAAAGGTTGCCAGGCATCTTGACCTCATGAATACTCAGGAGTACTTGGGAATGCGGCACGAAGCCATCGCTAACGATAAAGGAGCGATAAAGCCTACGGATTATGATATAAATGGTTTTTGGGATACCACACGTAATACAAATTGGCAGAAAGAATTAATAGGAAAAACGTCTAATTATACTAACCTAAATGGGGCTGTATCAGGAGGCAACAATAATGTACAATATTTAGTTGGTGGAACCTTTCATAAAGAAACTTCTGTTATTCCAGGAAATTTTACCGACCAGAAAGGATCTGCGCATTTTAACATAACCACCAATACCGACAACAACAAATTTCAAATGCAGTTTGCTGGGAGCTACTTATTTGATAATAATCAATTGCCGACTTCTGACCTGACTTCTTATGCGTCTTATTTAGCACCTGATGCTCCATCACTTTACAATTCGGATGGTTCACTTAATTTTATGTTGAATTCAGCAGGAGCCTCTACATTTAAAAATCCACTTGCCGATTTAAATAACAAATTTGACACTAAAACTAAAAATCTGGTTAGCAACCTGATTCTTACCTATAATATTTTACCAGGATTTAATATTAAAAGCAGCTTTGGCTATACAGATATGAGTACAGATGAGGTTGTACAAGTACCACTCTCATCCTATGCTCCTGACTTTCAACCCTATGTTACCAGGGTGGGGTATTATGGTAAGTATAATATCAATACTTGGATTATTGAACCGCAAGTTTCCTATAGTCACACCATGGGCAACGGGAAGTTGGATATTTTATTAGGTAGTTCTATTCAGCGTAATAATAGCATGGGTAATCAAATAACGGGCGTAGGATATAACACTGACCAGGCTATTAAAGATATGAATTCCGCTGCTAATTTAGCCAGTTCTGGTGCTGTGGCTTCTGTATATAAGTATACAGGAGTTTTTGGTAGAATAAACTATATATATGATGATAAATATATTTTTAATTTATCTGCACGCCGTGATGGTAGTAGTCGATTTGGACCTGCCAATAGATTTCAAAATTTTGGGGCTTTTGGCTTAGGATGGGTTTTTTCTAATGAAAACTATGTGAAAGACCATTTCTATTTTTTAAGCTTTGGAAAATTGAGGTTTAGCTACGGAACTACAGGTAATGATCAGATAGGTGATTATCAATATTTGAATCTTTATTATCCGGTAATTGTAGAGGTTCCTTACAGAGGAATAATCGGATTAGAATCAAATGGCATTTATAACCCTTATCTTCAGTGGGAGTTAACTAAGAAAACAAATTTTGGATTAGACCTGGGTTTCGTTAGAGACAGACTAATATTAAATGCTAATTATTATATTAACAGATCTTCAAATCAGTTAATGCCCTATGCCCTTCCCAGCATAACGGGTGTAACATCAATAAATACCAATTATCCAGCAACCGTTCAGAATAGTGGTTGGGAGTTTGTTTTAAATGGTACTATAATTCAAAATAAGAAATTTAACTGGAACGCAAATTTTAACCTCACCATTCCAAAGAATAAGCTTATAAGGTTTGATAACCTTGCCACTTCATCTTATTCAAGTCTATTGAGAATTGGAGAATCTATCAATATAAAGAATGTTTATACTTATGGAGGGGTTAATCCTCAGACAGGAAAATACCAATTTCGAAATAGCAAAGGTGATTTAACGAGTACCCCAAGTTTTGCAACCGATAAGTATAATTTCGTGGATACATCACCTAAATGGTATGCAGGATTTTCAAGTAATATGAGTTATCAAGGGTTTTCTTTGGCTTTTTTGCTCCAGTTTATGAAAAGGGTGGGACAAAATTACTTTACAGGATCGACTTACCCAGGATTGTTTAACCGGAATCAACCGACTTATTTATTGGACAGATGGAAGCAGGTTGGTGATGACGCACCTCATCAACGTTTTAACGCAAATAATTCTCTTGCGGGTGCATACAGCAATGCAACAAATAGCACTATTTCTTATACTGATGCTTCATATTGCAGGTTGAAAAATATCTCTGTTTCTTGGCAGTTGCCGAATAAATGGATAAAGCTGACAAATATTGATAATATTAAAGTTTACACGCAAGCTCAAAACTTATTTACCATATCTGGCTACAAAGGATTGGATCCTGAATCTTTAAGTAGTACCACGCTTCCTCCATTAAGAACATTCGTTTTTGGTTTGCAAGTCGGGTTTTGAAAATCAGTATAAATATTTAAAATATGGACTCATTATTCCTTAAAATATCTTCGCATTTGAAAGAACTTCTTCTTACTTGTTTCCTCCAAATTAAATTCTTATTAAATAGGAATTATGTGTTTTGGGTGGGTATGTTTATTACGTTTTCCGCATGTAATAAAATTGTGGAGGTAGATACACCACTAATTTATACATCAAAAGGGGATGCTTTCGCATCAGATGCAAATGCAATTTCGGTACTAAATGGAATATATGCAAACATGAGTTTGGTCGCCCTTTCTGAAGGTAGTTCCATTAATAGTTTCATGTCATTATATCCTGGTTTGTCAGCTGATGAATTTACATTATATAGCGGAGTAACTAATGGTAGCTACATTGCATTTTATCAAAATGATTTGCTAAATACTAGTGGCCCTAATCCTTGGTTGACTTCGTATCCGATTATTTATAAATTAAATGATGCAATTGATGGAATTAATGCATCTAGTGGAATGACTAAAAAGGTAAAAAATCAGTTGCTTGGGGAAGCTAAATTCTTAAGAGCATTTTATTATTTTTACTTGGTTAATTTATATGGCCCAGTTCCATTAGTATTAAACGTTAATTATAAAGAGAATTCTATTTTAGCTAGGTCTTCTATAGATATCGTTTATCAGCAAATAGTGAAGGATCTTGTAGAGGCAGACGATTTATTAAGCGAAAATTTTGTAGGAAGTAATGGTTATACTGCAAGTAGTGAAAGAGTTGTTCCTAACAAGTGGGCAGCTAAAGCTTTGCTAGCCAGAGTTTATTTGTTCACTAAAGATTATAATAATGCGGTGGCCTTATCTACTGAGGTTATAAATAATACGTCACTGTTTAGTTTGACAGATCTGAATAGTGTTTTTTTAAGTAATAGCCAAGAAGCGATTTGGCAGTTACAGCCGGTAAATTTAGGTTGGAATACAGAAGATGCCAAGTTGTTTATTATACCAGAAACTGGACCAAGTGAATTTAATCCTATTTTCTTAAGTGATAGTCTATTAAATAGTTTTGAATTCAATGATCAGCGGAAGGTTAATTGGATAGATACTACTATTGTAGATGGAATCTCTTATCATTTTCCATATAAATATAAAAGTGCAACTTTAGGTGCCGATATAACGGAATACAAAATGGTCTTAAGATTAGCAGAACAATATTTGATAAGGGCGGAAGCTAATGTGCATCAAAATCTTTTGTCTGCTGCCATGGAAGATTTAAATACTATTAGGAATAGAGCCGGTCTTGATAAATATCAAGGTGCTGGAAATCAAACGTCTTTGTTGTTGGCAATATTGCATGAAAGGCGTATTGAGCTCTTTTCAGAGTGGGGAAATAGATGGCTTGACTTGAAAAGATTAGGTAAGGTAGATGAAGTAATGGGAGTTTATACAAAAATAAAAGGAGGAATATGGAATTCTTACGACCAGTATTATCCAATATTTCAATCAGAATTAGCGAATGACCCAAACTTAGTTCAGAATGAAGGTTACTGAAAAAATCCTTCTTATCCTAAATTTAAATTAAATGTCATAAGGATACCATTGGTATCTTAACGTTAGTTTCAGGATGCAAATAAGGAAATGCCTTTCATCAAAAAAGTTCTGGATCTTTATGTTTTCCCGTATTTCATCAATATCTATCTTTCATGAAGCGATTTTATTTAGGATTAATAGCATTTATAATATTTTTTAAGGTAAGTGGACAGAAGCCAATATTGGACACAGCCGTATTTAGAGAATGGCCATTAATTGAATCTGGCCAGATTAGTAGTGACGGAAAGTATATTTCATATAATATTTGCTACAAATCTTACCTAAGAGTTAAAAGAAGAGTGCTTGTACTTCAGTCAGTATCTGGAAAATGGGAAAGAAAATTACTTGGTGCGACTTCAGAAATTAGATTTTCATTGGATTGCAAAAAGGGTATTGTTAAAGTATCGAAGGATTCATTAGCAATTATTGATTTGGGTTCTGATCGGGTACGTTATATTCCCAAAATCGTAAGATATCAAGCAACTCCTGAATATGTTTTTTATACAACTTCAGATGATTCTTATTTACTCAATGTATTGTCGCTAGGTAGTAATACTAATTTTTCAATAAATAATATCACTAAATATATATATGATAAAGAAAAAAATAGTTTGATACTCACAAAGAAAGTAGATGATGGAACAACGATATTGTCTTGTTTTGATCTAAGGAATAGAACCAACGTAGATCTCTGGAGAGGATTAGGCTTGGATAATATTACTTTGGATCATCATTTAGGACAGATTGCTTTTACTGGGGAAAAAAATGGTATTGGGGGTGTTTGGCTATACACCAAAAGTAATAATGATGTCCAACTATTATTAAAGGGTTATCAATTAGAAGCTGATTCTTTGTATTTGAGTGGAATTGGCAGCTTTTCATCTGATGATAAAAAACTATTTCTTATTTATGGTAAACGGAATAATCACATTTCTAAAAAAATAGATTCTACTTCGGCCGACGTATCTATCTGGAATTATGCTGATGTTCGACTGAAATCGCAGCATGATGATGTCCGATCATCAAATGAACTAAATTATGTAGTCAACTTAATAACAAAAAAAACATTCCCTATTACGGGAGAGAATCAGGTATTGTTGGATTGTGCCGGAGATTTTGCCATTATAGAACAATATCCAGGAAAAGGGGATCCAGATGACGAATATTGGAAATCAGAATTCCAAAATAAAAAGTTCCTCATCTCTTTAAATGATGGGAGCAGTGTTGAATTACCCATGAAGAATCCTATTTTTTCCCGCGGAGGATCTTACCTTCTATACTATAATTATGAGAATGAGGACTATTATACATATGAAATCGGTTCGGGGAAATTAATTAACCTTACTCAAGGTGTTAGAGAATTAAATAAAAATTCATTCCATAGAAATGTAAAGGAATTTATCGAGTCGACTGGATATAGAAGTTTTTGGCTTGATAACGACAGCGCCTTGATTTTGTGTGCAGAGAGGGATATTTGGATATTCGATCCCCATGGTTTTAGAGATCCGGTAAACATTACAAATGGATATGGAGTAAAAAATGATATTTCATTCTATCCGTTGGAAGATTTCTCTAAATTCTCATTTCAAAATGGGGAAAAACTCGTTCTAATGGGATTTAGCTATACAAATAAGGATAATGGATTTTACAGAATAAGAATGGGGGAAAAAAAAGATCCGCAAGTATTAACTATGGATAGCCATGTATACTATGTCCCATACCTTCCAATTGAGAATGGATTTAACTCGCGTCCTATCAAAGCCCGAAACTCTAATACCTGGTTGGTAAGAAAAATGAGTGAAAAGGAGTCTCCTAACCTTTTTGTTACCAATGACTTTAAGAAATTTCTACCTGTTACCAATATATTTCCAGAAAAGAGGTATAATTGGATGACAACTGAATTGCATACTTGGCAGTCGTTTAATGGGATAACCTTACAAGGTATTTTATATAAACCTGAAAATTTTGATCCTAATAGGAAGTATCCAATTATTTTTCATTATTATGATCAATGGTCTAGGAATTTGCATGCTTATTTAATCCCTGGGCCATCTATTGGTCCCATAAATATTCCATGGTATGTAAGCCAGGGATACTTGGTATTCGTGCCAGATGTATTTTTTAATGTAGGTGAAACTGGAGCTTGTGCTTTTAATTCAATTGTTTCAGCTGCGTCATATATGAAGACAAAAGACTATGTTGACTCATCCAAAATGGCTATTCAAGGACATAGTTTTGGTGGCTATGAAACAAATTATATAATAACTCAAACAGATATTTTTGCTGCAGCATGTTCATCTTCTGGTGTGACAGATATCGTTAGTTTTGCAGGAGCGCTGGGTGCGTCTGGTAAAAGCAACCATTTGATGGCAAGTAAAGGCCAGTTGGGAATGGGTGAAATCCTATGGAGTAATCCAGATCGATTTATTAAAAACTCTCCATTGTTTTCTCTTGATAGGGTTACTACTCCTTTGCTCGCGATGCATACTACCGAAGATCGTGCAGTCCCCTTAAGCCAGGCGATGGAATTATTTACAGGATTAAGATTGTTTAAAAAAAGGGTTTGGTTGTTAGTATATCAAGGAGAGGATCATATTCTAAGGAGTGAAAAAAACTCTTTGGATTATACATTAAGGCAAACGGGTTTTTTTAATTATTATTTAAAGAACGCTGTAATGCCAGAATGGATGAAACCGAGTGATAATTAGTCAAAGGAGTTAATTATAAACCGAGATATAAATGTTTTTAGACATAGTAACCAGATGAGGCTGTTTAGTTCAGTGGATAGAATAAAGGGGGCCTAAATCAGTTTTTGATTGAGCTATTTACATTTTTTATTTTTATGAGTACTTTTTTAAAACTTAAATGGTATTAAATAAATATCCATCTTTATTTTTAAATAAAATAAATTGAGCGTGTGTCAATTTTGACACACGCTCAATATTACATCTTTAATTACAGACCACTTGCAATGGTGTTGTATTGTACTGCAGGAGTACCTGGTTCAATTGTCCAGTATTTTCTGTTAGCACCAGTAGTAAGGATGTACGCATTAGCTACTGAATTAGCAGCAGGTGCAACTGCATTAAATGCATTGGTAGTGTAATAAGTAAGTGTACCGCGATTAGCAGCCTTAAATGCTAAAGTACCACCAGCAATGCCGATAACTGCAACAGCTGCTAAGATGAATTTTGCTTTTTTCATAGTAAAATTTGCTTTTTGAATCAAAAAGCTAAACTTTGTCTTTTAACAATTATGCCTACTTTCTTTTAAGGGTTTTCGGCTTCTTCCCTTGAAGTCCCAATCACGCGATTGTAGATGGATCCTAGTCTACAATACTGCATACATCAGGTAATTCTATTTGTAATATATTTTCAATATAATTTTGCTATAAGCTAATCTGTGAAGTAAGCATGTGAGATTTTCAGAGTCAATTTAACATCGGTGGATATGTGTGATAATAGTCTGCATAGAATGTTCTGATTTCTAATAAGGTTTAAATGATACGGTGGTCTCATTTGGGTTACGATGATAAAGTTACGATAGCTCGTCCCTTTTAAACTTACTAATGGGGAACCAATTTTTTGGAGATGACGGATTGTATGCAATGGAGGCAAATGGGTGAAAACAGCAGAAAGTAAATCCGGTCTATAGTATCACTGCACTCACGTGACAATCCAGGTATCCGGTACCTGTTTCATTTCACCTCCCTCTCCGGATTCACTTCTGCTGAGCATGGATATTTGTTATGAAAAAAGCAAATGTTGATCAGTAAATGATCGTTTGGTGGGAAACTGAAAATGGATGTCAGAATGAAAAAAGAAAAAATGCTTTCGTTGATGTAAAGGTAGGTTGAGATTCACTGCAATTACTTAGGAGATCGGGGTGATTTATGGGAAATAAAAACCGTGTCCTGGTTTATCAGGACACGGGAGGTTTCATAAAGTTAAACGACTTAATTAATATAACTATTGCATTTGCTTGAGAGAACAATTATAATATGCTTCCAGTTGAGTCACCATTTCTTTTACACTTTTAAACTTACCTGTTTCCGCCACATCTGTCAATGAAAGCTGTTGATTGTGCAGCAGACCATATGCCATCATCATTCTTGTCATGTGTATAAACTCTTCTATGCTGATAGAAAAATGTTGTTCAAATCCCTGGTTGAGTTGCTCCGGCGTCTGGAAGTACAAGTAAGCTAACTCGGGAATAGAATGGATGCGATATGGATGCTCCACAAGATATTCGAATAAGTGAATATAAGTATCCATGTGAAGTACACTGGTAAAAAGGAAGGGCTCCTGGGTACCAGCATCCTGTTTGGCAAAATTTATAAAAAGGTCAGCACAACAACGACGGATGAAATGGTGAGCCCGGTTTCCAGTGTATTGACAACTGAGAATCCGCTGGGTAAGCATGTCCGCTACCGGGTTGATATGATGAGGTGCATCGTTAACCAGGCTGCTTGCTTCCGGGGAAGGGCGACTCAGTAATGCTTTCAGTTCGGGGTAAGTGGAAATTAGTTCCTGCAAATAATCCGGATTAATATTAATATGGAGAGACAAAATTTTCTTATCGGCCTCCATCGGTACTTTATGTAATCCCGGCCGGAGGTTAAACAGGTTGCACTCTTTTTCTTCCAGGTTAAATTCACATTCATTTCCTTTCTCTGCAATCAAACTGTCTTCATACATATAATGCAATGCCCATATGTGATAAGGGGAATAGGGTAACAGCACAATATCTTTTTTTGCAAAGATATCGTGCATCCAAAGGCTGAAAGGGCCGACGTCGATATGTTGTGAGAGAATATCGCAATCCTGGTCCTTACGAAAATAGTAACCTGCTGATGGAATCCGTAGCTTACGGTATTCCTCTGGTAGATTTCCATCGGGTAGGATAGCTTTGTTCTTTTTCTCTATGAGTAATAGTTTATTAGCTTTATTTAGCGTAGAGTGCATGATAATGGTTTAATGAGATGAATGAACTACCTGCCTTTCTTTCTAAGCAGGTGTATAACAGAATCTTTTTCGTTCTGATAAACTGCAAAATCCAGCTCAGGATTTTCCCACTTTACATCTTCAAATATTCTTGATAACGGGGCTTTCATATTAATTGGTCCTGTAAATCTCATCGTATCAACATTGTCCCTGATCATAAGTGGAACCCGTCTTACCCGGCCCAGCACATCTGTAATTTCTTTTATTGTCGCATTGTTAAATGTATAGATCCCCTTCTGCCTTTTTAGCAATGTTGCAGTGTCAAAAGGAACTGCCTTTAATTTTTGTCCCAGTTTAAAGCTGACTGCCAGTCCAGGAGTGAGCAACAAAGAGTCTCCCTTTGTTCTTAACTGAATTTTCCCCCTGGTCAGGGCGACTGCCACGTTTTTGCTATCTACCGTGTTGATACCAAATGCAGTACCTAATACTGAAATTTTTGCGTTAGGCACATCCACTATAAATGGGTGTAGTGGATCAGGGGCCACATCCAAATAAGCTTCCCCTTTTATAGAGAGCCTTCGGGTACTCTCATTGAATGCCATTGGGAAATTAATCGAAGATCCGGCATTCATCCAGACTTTTGTCCCATCCGGAAACCGCATATATATACTTGTTCCCTCCGGAATTTCAGCATGTGCACCTGTTACCTTGTCCCCATTTGCCCAGTATAATGTATCCTCATATTTATATACAGTGACAACTCCTAAATTCAGTGTGTCATATCGTTTATTTAATGTAAAGGTCCCCTTGCCTGGAACCACCAGGCTTGCACCCCTGACGGAAATCGTATTTTCTGCTACCTGGGGAGCTACGACTTCCGGAGCCGGCCACCAAAATGCCTTGGCGATGAATAATATCGCACCTGCGGCAGCAAGTGAAGCCAATGTGTGGCGAATTGTTTTGAGCCGTTTTACTTTCCGCTTTTCCCGGATCTTTTCCAGGATGCCCTCTGCCGGCAATTCCACCGCCAATTTTTGCTTGAGAGTTGCCATATAGTTCTCTGGCAACTGGGCATGAAGCTTATCCCATATCGCTTTCGCTTTCGGTTCTTTCGCTATCAGCTCCATTAGCTTCACACGATCTTCCCGAGAAATAATCCCGGTAATTTCTTCCAGCACAAGCTGTTCTATATAGTCATTAAAGTCTACCGGCATATCTGGAATTTTGAGTAAAGCATTGATACTTTACTATGTAGGATCAGAATTGAAAAGGTACTTATCGTTTCGCCTATTTTTTTTCTAATTTTTTTCTGAGCAGTTTCAAGGCACGATGAATATGGTTTTTAACGGACTGAACGTTAATCCCCATTTCTGCTGCAACCTCCTTCAGGCTTTTATCTTCCAGATAAGCCAATATAAATGCCTGGCGTGTGGCAGGTGAGATGGCATTGATGGCATTATGGAGCTGTGTTCCCAGTTCTTTTATTTCAATGAAAGAAGACATCTGTAAGGTCTTCTGCTGATCGGCATAGCGTCGCTCTCTGCGTCGGCGCGCTATTTTCTGCCTGACCAGTTCTGCGGTCTTATTACGTACCGCCCCCATTAACCACGCCTGTACTCCCTTGGATACGTCGATAGTTTCACGATGTTCCCATATCCAGATACAGATTTCCTGTACCACATCTTTTGACTCCTCTTCATTCTGTAAACGCTGATTGGCTTTTACAAAAAGAAAGGAGTGATATTGGTCGCAGAACGCAGTGAACGCCAACTCATCACCTTTTTTTATGTGAATCAGCAAGTCCTCTCCAATGTGATTATGGCTATAGCTCATATAACACAGTCTTTTCTTTTTTGAGTATCTAAGCTACGAATATCACTTTCGTTGTTAGTTAACCTGGTGTTAATGGTAATGGAAAATATTCTTTTTCGTATATGGGTACTTTTTTCTTTTGACAACAACATAAAAAGAGCAAAGAGATAATTGGCTGATTAAAGTGAAAATAATAGGATCAACTGAAAAGCACTTTGGAGTTCTTTACAAAAGAGGTAAAATCAATTTATGAAATTTCCTACGCCTGTATCTTGTCAGGTATTTATCCTTCATGTCTGCTGTTTTCTCTGTACCTGTGGCACTCTGCAGGTGTATGGGCAGTCCTCCGGTTATAAAGTAACCTTGCATGCGCAAGATGTAACATTGGGAGCTGTATTTGAACAAATCGAAAAGCAAACAGCGTTAGTATTTGGATATAGTAATAATAAGCTGAATCAAAATGAGAGGGTAAATGTCAGTTATTATAAATTGCCATTGGAAGAGGTATTAGCGGATTTGCTAATCAATAGGGGGTATGTATGGAAAATAGTTGAAAATGGTATTGCCATCAGAGAAGGTAGGCCGGATGAACAACAATTGCAATACCTGAAGGATCTGGATAAAAAAGTTAAAGAGGTCATGTGGTACAAGAACCTGGATGAGGTGGTGGTATCTTCCTATAAGAATACGACGATCAGGTTAAATACGGGGAATATTGTGGCCGCAGTGAGAGCGCCGGGACTAAAACCTCAATTTCAGTATACAGGCAATGTATTAACCCAGGTACAAGCACCTGGATTGCGGATCAATGCTAGCGGAGGCATATTGGGGACAGCTATAGATATTAAAATCCGGGGACAATTAAGTCTGCTGAATGGTACCATGCCATTGATTATCGTAGATGGGGTACCTGTGAAATCACAGATTACCGACGGTTTGGGATCTTCTATTTGGGGAGCCGTTGCCTCCGCGTTGGCATATATTAATCCTGCTGATGTGGAAAGCATCGATGTGTTGAAGGATGCAGATGCTACCGCTATTTATGGATCAAGGGGCGCTAATGGCGTAATTGTGATTACCACCAAAATCGGACGAAAAGGACATGGCAGGTTGGCCGTGAATATGAAGGCCGGATTTGCCAATGTACCCCGACGTTATCACCTGCTCAATACGCAGGAGTACCTGGAAATGAGAAGAAAAGCTTTTATCAATGATAAAATTCAGCCTAATGCTCAAAATGCACCTGACCTGGTGAAATGGGACACCTCCCGCTTTACAGACTGGCAAAAAGAATTAATTGGGGGAACGGCCAATTTTTACAATATGCAGGCAGCCTTTTCTGGTGGAAATGATACTACGCAATATTACGCAGGTACGAGTTATCAGAAAAATGGTACGGTATTCCCTGGAAATTTTTACCAGGAGGGGTTGGGTGTACACCTGAGTGGTTCAAGAGGAGCGTCGTGGCAACGGCTGCGACTAAGCGGAAGCTGGACTTATTTTAATATTCACTCATTTTTGCCATCTTCTGATTTTATTAATTATGTCTTTTTGCCGCCTGATACTCCACCTGTTTCTATGAATGGGGAGCTGAATTATTCGTGGAACAATCCTTATGTCGGTTTGGTCGGTCCCCTTTTTACGGCAAACGTGCATAACCAGTTTGGAAATTTTACCGCCTGGTACCGGGTTACGAAGGATCTTGAGTGCAAACTGCTGATAGGGGACCAGGTACTGAAAGGAAGTAGCAGGACAATTATGCCTATTGAAATGGTTGCACCTTCAGTAAGGCGTGCGACGACAGGTAGTATGACCATGTACTCCTACCAGGCAGGATCTACCATTATAGAACCACAAATCACCTACAATTATTCGAAAGGTGATTTGAAATTGGATATGCTAGCCGGAGGTACGTACCAGAGAGCTATGGAAAGTAGAGCCACGATGTTAGCCAGTGGTTTTAGGGATGATGGACATTATGATAACCTGGCTTATGCAGATTCTATTTCTGCAACTAATGTTAAAGCCCTGTACAGGTACCTGGCTGGGTATAGTAGAATAGGACTGAATTACAAAGGAAAATACCTGTTGAATTTAAGTGTGAGAAGAGATGGAAGTAGCAGGTTTGGTGTGAGAAACCGTTACGCTACTTTTGGAGGGATAGGCGCCGGTTGGATTTTTCTGAAACCAACACTCTCAGATTCAAATATGAAAGTACTGAGTTTTGGGAAGGGTAGAATGAGTTATGGTTCTTGCGGCAATGACCAGGTGGGCGATTATCGATACCTGGACGAATATACACCGGCAAATAATTACCAGAATAGCGGTGCACTTACACCTGTTCGCCTGGCAAATCCGGATTTAACAATGGAAAAGACCCGGAAGTTAGAACTGGCTTTGGACATGGGTTTCTGGAACGACAGGTGGATGGTTTCCTTGTGTTACTACCGGTATCGCTCTACGAATCAACTGGCAGAATATCCTTTACCTACTACTGTTGGTATTAGTACAATTGTTGGCAATATTCCGGCAGTGATCAGCAATACCGGTTGGGAACTTGAAATGCGTACGCAAAATCTTACTACACCGAATTTTAGTTGGTCGTCGGTGGTAAACATGACTATTCCGAAGAATAAGCTTTTATCTTATCCTGGATCCACCATAAACAGTAATTACCTGTTAGTGGGAAAGCCAGTGGGGTCGATGCTTTTGTATAAGACCGCAGGGGTGGATAAGCAAACAGGGGCTTATATTTTTTCGGACAATAGTGGTAATACAGCAGAAGCCAGTGATAATTTTTCCAGGTCCTATTGGGTGAGCACATTTCCAATTTATTATGGGAGTATCCAGCATACTTTTTTGTATAAGCGGTGGCGGTTGGATATGGTACTGACGTATGTGAAACAGCGAGGCTTGAATGATCTATATGATCGCGTGTACCCGCCAGGCATGCAGCGTAACCAGGATAAAAATGCGATTTCAGGGATGTGGCAGCATGAGGGTGAAACTGCTATGCATCAACGTTTGACGGTTGGCGCGCTGAGAACTGGTTATTTGAAAATGCTGGAGAGTGACATGATGTATGTGGATTGTTCTTACCTGCGGTGCCAGTCAATCACATTATCCAGGCGGTTGCCGTTACGAAAACTACACCTGGATGACGGAAATGTATATGTGCAGAGCCAGAACCTGTTTACGTTGACACCTTATAAAGGGCTGGATCCGGAAACACAGAGCCGTTCGAAGCTTCCGGGCCTTAGGTCTTTTAATATTGGTATTCAGATTCAGATTTAAAAGTAATTCTTATGAGGTATTTATTTTGCTTCGTTATACTTCTTGTAGCGAATGCCTGTAATAAGATTCTCGATGCAGGACAACCAACTGATAAGGTTACATCGGTAACCGTTTACGAAAGTAATCATACCGCCATTGCTGCTTTGAATGGGATTTATTCTACAATGAGCGGTGGAGGTGCTGTAACCGGGAATAAAAGTGTGTCTTTTTTATGTGGACTTTCTGCAGATGAATTCATGTTACAGGTTAATGATGTGAGTCTACAGGCAGCCTATCAAAATGCCTTGGTGGCAGGAGATGTAGATTGTTGGGCTGATTTTTATAATTATATCTACCAGGCAAATTTAGCATTGGAAGGTCTTACGAACAGTTCCTCATTAAAAGAGTCTGTACGAAAAAAATTATGCGGCGAGGCTTTATTTGTGCGGGCATTTTGTTATTTCTACCTGGTGAATTTATACCGGGATGTGCCCTTGTTACTAAGTTCAGACTATAAAGTGAATGCGACACATTCCAGGACTGCTGTGTTGACTGTTTATGCGCAGATTGTAAATGACCTGAATGATGCTATAGCATTATTGCCTACGGAATTTCCGGGAGCTGACCTGGAAACCTTGGTTGCAGACCGTTTGCGTCCTACTGTATGGGCAGCAAAAGCATTGCTGGCGCGTGTTTATTTGTATACGGGAGCATATGATAAGGCATTGAAGGCTGCCGATACTGTCTTAAACAGGACGGATTTGTTTGATACGGTGCCATTGGAAAGTGTTTTTCTGAAAAATAGCAGGGAAGCTATCTGGCAATTACAACCGGTGAAGAATAATTATACGGCAGATGCCTATCTTTTTCTTGTGGATACAATGGCTGCATGTAGTGCGTCTTTGCGACGTGCATTCGAAGCAGGAGACAGGAGAGTAGACAGTTGGATGATGGATGGATATCCATTTAAATATAGGAATGTTACGCCTGGAAATAATTCATCTGAGTACCTGATGGTAATAAGGATTGGGGAATTGTACCTGATCAGGGCAGAAGCGAAGGTGCATTTGGGAGATCTTAAAGCGGCTATAGCAGATCTAAACGTAATCAGGAAGCGGGCAGGGCTGAATAAATATGCAACCGGTACGCAAATACAGGTATTAGATGCCATTATGCAGGAGCGTAGAGTTGAATTGTTTAGTGAATGGGGGCACCGGTGGTTTGATTTAAAACGCGGTGGAAACATGGATGATGTGATGAAAATGAAAATGGGTACCTGGCAGCCTTATCAACAGTGGTACCCATTGACGGAGTATGAGCTGAAAGCAAACACTTACCTGAAGCAGAATTCAGGCTATTGATGCTGCTCTTTGTCCTAATTGACTACGAGTAATCCTAAGTATATCCGTGAGGGTCATTCTACCTTTACTTATAAACTTTATGGTATGAAAAAAGCAAGAATCTTCCTCGGTGTGACTGCTTTTTTATTAGTGGTCAATTTTTTACTGGCCTATAGGGTTAGTTACTTTAACTTAAACAACCTGTATCTGACAACGACAGGTGTTTTTTCAACAAATGGCGCTACGGCGCAATTGAGATATGCAGTTTTAGGACCGTACCGAACATTTCCAACTGATTTGACGCAGTTAAGTGTGCATCCAGCATTTCCGTTATACGAGAATGTGACACTTACAGCTACAACTATTGGAGGGTATTTTGTGACTTATTCTGTGCCATATGGTCCGTCATGGAATTTGCCGATTTATGCCGATGAGGATCAGTGAGCTATTTTTTGGGGGAGCACTCCGGGAAGAAAATAGTTTTCCGGAGCTGCTGACTTTTTAGGAGCCTATGAAATGTTGTGAGAATGTTAATTTCAACATGGGGATTTGTTAATCATTCTGTTAGCTATGTTATAAATGTGGTGGGAATGCTATTAGACTTTGATTGTTTCCGATATGCCAGCCCACATAATATGGAAACTTATTTATACCAAAATAAAAAAGACGTTTATGAAAAACGCAGATGAAAGATCCATGTTGTTCCTGCTTAAAAAAGGTGATGAATTTGCATTTACCTACTTTTATTTCGCTTATGGGGGATTTGTGCATTTACAAGCATTATTTATTTTAAATGATGATGCGGCAGCAGATGATGTGTTACAGGAAGTATTTTTTCAATTGTGGGAGAACAGGAAATTGATCAATGTGAATGTGCCACTGAAGGATTACTTATTCAGTAGTGTGAAGGAAGTTTGTATTGCGTATGCAATGCGCAGAGAAAGTGAGACAAATGAATTTCCGGATATGGAGGCGGAGGGAGATGGTTTTAGTGCGCTGGCCAGAAAGGAATTTCTGGCCAACATACATGAAGCTATTCTGCAGGTTTATCCACCTGCTTGCAGAGAAATTTTGTGGTTGCATGTAGTGAAGCAAATGAGTTATACGGAAATTGCGATTGAATTGAACATTGGCGTAGGGGTGGTGCGTAATCAGATTTGCAAAGCCAGGAAATCATTGAGGGAAATATTGGGATTGATCTGATTGAACCATCCACGCTGGCAATGGCGTTCCTTTTAGATAGTGGTCAAAAAATTCCATTTGTTTTTGGGAGAAGTCTTGCTGGTTCGCTGGCTGGGTGAGTTGATGCCCTTCGTTTTTGTATTGTAGCCACCAGACAGGTTTTTGTAAACGACGTAAAGCAGTGAAGAGTTCTGCTGCTTGTGACCAGGGCACCTGGTTATCATCTTCATTGTGCAGGATCAATAGCGGGGTATTGATTTTGTCTGCTTTGAGAACGGGGGAGTTTCGTTCATATCTTTTCACATTTTTCCATGGAGGTACCTCCATTTTGTTTTGTCCTGTTTCATAAAGCGGCTGATAGGTATTACCTGTTTGCTTGCGGATACTGCCGTACCCACTGATAAAATCGGTGGGGCCGCAGGATTCCTGTGCGGCAGCGAATAGGTTGGAATGGGTGATGATGTAGTTAGTAATATATCCGCCGAAGCTGAAGCCCTGGAGGCCCATTTTGGATTTGTCGATGAAGGGGTATTTGCTGCTGAGATGTTTGGCAGATTGGATGACTGTGTGGGCGGTGCTTGGGCCGGGAGCACCGGATTGGGCATGGACGTCGGGGATGAATATGATGTAACCCTTGTTGACATAGGTGGGGACGTTTAGGGTGCCTTCGCTGGGTTGTAATGGGAGGTAGCGGTGTAGGTTGTTGCTGTATTGGCCATAATAGGTGAATATGATGGGGTATTTTTGTGTAAGATTGATTTCTTTCGGCATGTATAAGATGCCGGTGATGCCTTTGAAGTGTAATAATTGGGCATGCATAGGGTAAGTAGGTGGTAGGGTGGTTTGAGGTGTGAATGTTTTAAAATCGGTGGTAGTGTAGAGGTTAGGGGGCGATGGAGCTGTTTGTTTATTGATTAGGTAGGTGCCGTTGGCATATATTGGTTGAAACTGGTCAATAGGGTAGGTGGGAAAGTAATATAAACAGTCGTCCATTGTGAGTTTTAAAGGATCTGAGTTTGTTAATTTATAGAATCCGTTTTGTTTGGTTTTGGTATTGAGGGCGATGAGGAGGGTGTCGTCCAGCAGACGAAATATGATGCTTTGTTTTTTGCCGTATTTGTTTGTGAGGCAGCGGGAGTTTGTTGGGGTTATTTCCCAGATGTCGAAATTGTCATAGGCTATGAGGGAGGTATCGTTTTGGTGCCATTTTGTGATGGATAGCATTTGTTTGGGTAGGGATCGGGTGATGCCTGTTAGTATGTTGTAGATTCGATACCGTTTTAGGGATAGATCATACCATGTGGCGTACTTTTCTGATGGGGATAAGGTGCCGTTGATGAGGAGAGCTTTGGAATTTTCCGCGATTATTATTTTTTGACCTGTGGAGAGGTTGAGGAGATAGAGAGTGGCGGTAATGGTTTTGTTCCAATAGTATTCCTGGTAGTTCAATTTGTTTTGTAAGAGGACGTAGTGGTTGCCAGTAAAACAGATTTCTGTTTTGCTGTCGTTCAGCTGGCGCACCGAGGTGTCAGCTGTTGTACCCGCTAGGAGGGTTAACAGTAGCCATGTAAAAAAAGCTGGCATATTACCTTAGTTAAGGTTGGTGGTATCAATTATAAGACAATGCTGGTGGGGGAAAAGTATGAGGGGAGGGATATTTTTGATTGTTTTGGTATATGATTAAAGTGAGAATAATTAAGAAGTGTTTATTTTATAGATGTGAATTAATTTCTAATTCACATCTATAAACTCGATTACTACATTTTTCTTTGTAATAGGACTACTTTTAATTAAATATTCCAGCGTCCTGCAGAAATTAAACATTTCCTTTTTCTTCAATAGTCTCTCTTTTTCAGTTTCGCCTATGGCTCCTGAAGGAATGGCCATTTCAATAGCTTTTTTCAGTGCACTAAGCGTAGTTGGTAAATCATAGAGCTCTAACATACTATCGTTATCGTCTGCATATTCCAGGTAAAAGTTATACTTTCTGGTATCGGTTTCTACCTTCATTTCTTTTAAATCTTTATTACTCAGATATTCAATTACCTGATCGTTAAAGTTGTCAGGAAGCTCATCCGGTATGATTACGTGTAGCTTGAAGTTGCTGTATGATTTTTCGTTTACTACTCGTTTTGCCGACTGCTTAAGCTCACGACAAACGTGTGATAAGAAGTTTTCAAAGTATCCGAATGCTAATACGGTAGATGGAACGAAACTTAATTCGAAGGTTTTCCATACTTTTTCTATGTGAGTGCGCAAATCTTTACAAACCTCTGATAAGGTTGATCCATGGTCTTGTTCTGCTGTTTTATATTGTAAAAAGGTAATGCCGTGCAGGTCACTTGGAATATCTAAATTATTGGCTTTCACAAAAAGGGCTTTGTTACGGTTAAGGCGCCCGATATAGAGGCCAAATTCAAATATGACGTTGTCTCTGGCAACCGATTCCAGTTTTTCACGTTTTAACTGGACGTCATCCGCGCTGGCTACCAGAATTGCAAAATCAAATAGTACGGCTCCGATTGCCAGAGATTCGAAAGAACTTCTGTTTAGTTCAAAAAAACCTTCGTTCCATAAATGGCAATCGGCGATGTCTTCTAATTCTTTCTTTATTTGTTGTGCTGTGGATAACCCTTCGCGGGAACTACCTATGAATATTTGAGGTTTCATTGTTTAACGTTATGAATGTCATTGTAAATAGAGTAAACTTCGCTGAGTAAATTTCTAGCGCTGATTAGTTTGTCGGACTTGTCTTTGAAAATATATTCCTGGTTAGTGACAGATTTGATAGAATTAGCAAAATCATCATCATTGCAAATTGTATATAGCTGTCTGGTTAATATATCAATAAGCTCTTTGAAGTCACTGTTTATATATGTGTATATGTCGATACTATAGCATATTGCATTCAAATCGAAGCTACTCAGTTCAATTTGAAGAGAAGAATCAGATTTTACATTTTTTAAGAATCGGATCATTTTCTTTAGCCTTTCATTTGTCAGATTGCTTTTTTGATTTATTAGATCAATGCTGAGAAAGGGGTGGTCAACATTTCCTTTTACGTGTTCATGTTTGTGGTAAATCTGGATTCCACGATTGGTGCCTTTCCCGTTTAATATTGAATTCAGATCATCATACCAGCAGGCAATGACAGTGTCTACCTCTTTTCTAAGATTTTTGTTATAGATAGTGATACATTTTGACTGATTTGTATCACATTTATCGTACGTATCAGTTAATACGGTTTCACTATCTGTTCTTATTTCTCTGAGGTCCTGCAATTGATTTCCAGAGTATTTTGTATTCTCTGCTTCTGATATTAATAGTTGCAATTGATGGCTCTGTAGTTTTAATTTAAGACTTGGGTCATTTATATATCTGTTTGTGGTGTATGAGTCATAGCTGTAGGATTTCTCTGTTATGACCAAAAGATCAATATCGCTATATCCCTCAATATGGGTATTGGTCATTACAGATCCCTGAAATTCATATGAAACATCTACTAATTTCCTTCTCAGGTGTCCTTCTACTTTTTTACCTGCTTCTATGCTCCGTTTGGTGTATTCTTCTGAGACTCCTTGCATGGCAGTTTTTATGTATGTAAGTATGTCACTGTAAGAAATCGACCGCAGTTCATCACTGAGGGCTTTTTGAAAAGTAGGTAGTCCTTCCGGATCCAGTCGTTGCTGGATTTTTGAGGCGAGGGATTTGTAGTTTCCTAACATAAATTTATTATTGTAAGGTTTCGCTATTTATTCAGCGTATGATTTGGTGAGCTTATGCTGGCGTTTACGATTTTTAATGTAACTAACAATAGTTCGCTTATTAACATTGCAGTTAGCGAGTTGGGGTAACATCACAATCCGGTTTTCTTAAGATAAAACGCTCTTTTGTCCTTAGTATCCTTATCATACACAATTCTATTCAACATTTCCCGCATCCGGCTCCTTACTTCTGATCCATACCTTTTCTCAATGGCAACTGTGGTCAGCGAAGACGTAATATGGGTAACAGTTCCATAGCGTGTGAATAACTCATATCTTCTCAACAGAATCTTCTTCATCACCTCACAGGTCGTGCGATAGTGATGTGCCAGATCTTCCCTGCCCATGTCATCAAAGCACCAGATCAGGTGATTATGTTTGTCTCTGCTTTCAGGATTACCAATATATTTATCCAGGATGTTCGGGCCTTTTCTTGCAAAGTCCGTACTGATCCGATCACAATTATGCATTTCATAGTCAAAAGGTCCTGGTACAAGGAGTCGCATGAGTTGCATGACATGTGTTTTGCCAGCTCCTACAGGTCCTCCTAAGAAAATTCCTTTGTGCAGGTCGATATTGAATTGTTGTGCGACTTCTTCATCACGGAGCATCCAGGCTATGACAGGGAGCAATACGGAAAGGTCTTCGTTGTATATCTGAAAGTGATTTCCGAACTGTTCCCTGCCTTTCTCTGCCAGGAGATGAAGAATCTGTTTGTAATCAAAAAGACTGGTTATAATCTTCATCTTGTTTGTTTTGAGAGGCACTTACCATCCATTTATGCGCCAATGGTTGCCAATGTTGAACGGGAGTGTTCCCTGCGAGCCATCCGGTAGCTTCGTGGTGATACCAGAATTTCTGGCCTTCCTCCCGGTTATACTGGTGAACGTTGAAAAAATGAAGTACTTCGTCCAGCGTGGGCAGACCGTTTGACACATTATTTGAAAGAAGTTTCATATTAGTTTCTGATAATGGTCCTTTTAGTGATACCGGTTTGGGATCGTTATGCATACCCATCGGAATCATAGCAACTGACGCTGGAGTAAACCGGGAGTCTGATGGCAGGTACACCAGGTACTGTCTTGCATCCAGTTCGCGTAAACTTCGATAGTAAGTACATTTGGCTTTGATTTTGGCGGCCTTCATGATTTCTTCACGACGTATATGGAAGGTTTTTCGGAAACCCAGTTTATTCCAGGTATGGAACAACGCCATGTAAAGGGAATAGTGGTGCGGTACCATCCATTCCTCCTTTGCAGCCTTTTCAAGAAAGGCATTGAGATGAATGATATAGTTCATATTAATATATATTAAAGTATCAGCTCTGAAGTTCTTCCAGCTGGCCTTTTAGCCAGCGCTGGAACATAATGTTGATGGGAGGATTGCCTGGGTCGAGGCTCAGGTCATTCCTGATCAGGATATCTCCAAGCGTGCTATCTATATACTGCAGGAGTTTGATTTTTCGATCCGGGACAACTATACTTGCTAATTCCTCTGTGATGTCGGTAACAAGGTAGTGCATGAAACTGATTTCATTGAAGTTCAGATAGAATAGCAAGGTATATAGGTTAATTTGTTTCATGGCATCTCCCACTGTGTCAATCTGTGACATCAGTTGAGTTATCAGGTTCCAGATATAATCATGCTCCTGGTAGCTAAATCGTATGAGGCCTTGATTCCATATCCGTTTGATAGCGAGATGTATTATTTGCCACAGGTCATGCAGGTGTTGCCCTTTTTCTTCCATCCACTGTGCGATGAGCAATACCTTGTGATGAAACATTGATTTTTCTATCTCGATGTAGATGAGTGGTGGGGCACTTGTTTTATCAAAGTATGCGGGGTATTGTACCTGCATTTCTTTCAGGAGACGAAAGCACTCATAGCATAGGTTCTTATGCCAGGAGGATGGATCATCAAATGCCGGTGGTGCATCGGGATCCAGGTCTTCTACCCAGGATAATGGCACCAGATCAAATAACTGTCTGATCTGCTCCTGCCAGGTACGCATGTATCTTTTAAGTACGGCATCTTCTTTTGGTGATAACATGAAGTCAGCGATAGTATAGTGCATGTGCTCTATGCTGTCCTGGGCTTGTTTGTAGAGGCTTCCAGTGATGTCATCCGGATCACGGAGATATTCTTCCAGGCAATTCCTGAGATGATGAAGGGGTAAAAAAGGGAAGGTCATGGGATTGTATTTGGATTTGATGAAAAGGAAAGGTTGTTAGCGTTTTTTATGTGAATGATTTTTACTGCCTGACAGTGTGTTGAATACCTGTTTTCATTGCAGTATGCAAGCCCTAATACCAGAAATACAGGATGGTGTGATGGTTGTGGTAATTCCATTTTTAAAGTGAATGGATGTACCATACTATGCGTGAGCGGTATTAGTGATGACTCGTCTGATTTTATTACGGAGGTGTAGTAAGAGAAATCAAGTGAAGCGGTGACAGCTATCAATCTGCAATGTGTTGCATTGGGTGGTGTTGTTATCTGTACAGCTGGAATGAAAGCAGGGAAGAAGATTTCAATCTTCCTGTCAATACTGATCTGGTAAGGTATGTCGAGATGTTCAGATAACGGACATTCAATATCAAGTTCATAATCCTCGAGTGCTTTTATACCTTTAGTCAGGACGCGCCGCTGCCCTGGTGGATTTGCAGTATCATTACTCATACATTTGCGAATGATGAATTTTGATAGATGATAAAATCTGCTGCGATCAGGTTGCATGTGAATAGGACCACAGCAACACACTGTCCGAATTAGCTTTGCTATACGTGCTATGTGTATCAATTCAATAGGCGCTTTTCTTTTTCGCCGTGGCCATTTGCCAGTACGCTGTTTTTGTTTTTGAAACATGAGTGATTGTGGATTTTAATGATTAAAAAAGGTTGTGATAAAAACATTAATTTTTATATTTGCTATGCCACGTAAAATTTAAACCCTAATTAAATTTAACCATGAAAATCATCCGATATTGGAAAGTGGCAAAAATGGTCATAATGTCCCAAAAGAGATAATTGACCGCATCCTTGCAACGACGATATTCCCAGAGGATATCGCATTATTAACCCGAAAATCCCCTAAAACCGGAGGACGAAAACTGGGAGAAGCTCGTATTAAATTAGGTAAGTCAGAAGGGTATCCTCTCTGCTTAAGAGAGTTTTGTATGGCCTTTCCTGATTTTGAACCTGAGGAAATAGCTGCCCGGCTTTATATTCTGAGTAACAAAGGGATTTAAAACCACTTTTATTTATGTACATAGATTTATTTGTACGCAAAAGTAAAGGGCTTTTCACCAAGGTGAATAGCCGAGTCGTCATACTGGTTGAGGCCAGTGGCGGATGTTCCAGAATCATCACAAGGGAGGGCAATTACCTGGTAAGTAGTACCCTCAGCCAGCTGGAGGAACAGCTACCCGTGGCACTCTTTTGCCGTGTACATCGTAGTTACATTGTGGCATTAGAGCATGTGACCAGTGTGACAGAAAATAGTGTTAAAGTTCTTGACAGGGATATTCCCCTGTCAAGAGCTTATGCACCCACTTTATTTAGCCGTATTCATATTATCGTGTGACTGTTTGTTTTATTTAACTCCATTTTACCGCTTCTCAACTCTACTTTATTGCTTCTCTAAAAGATTTTAGATTGCTGATGTAGTATGTCATGTTAATATTGTTGTCGTAACGCATCAATCATCCAGGCTGTGCCCGGAATGAAGGAGAGGCACCTTTCATTTCACTGGATGATTTTTATTCGAACAGGCCAGGTGCTGGCGACGAAGATGTTACAAAAATGGCCTTTCAAAGTTTTGTAACCCCAAAAATGGATTTTATGGCAAGATCAAAAAATATCATCCTGAAGGACTCTTCAGGATCAATTGCAAAAATGCTGACCATTACCAGGCGTAAGTCAGGGAATATTCAGATTGGTAAGCATAGAGGAGGTAGTACTAAGCCTCCTACGGAAAAGCAGCTTGAAATTCAGGCTAAATTTAAGCAAGCGATTATTTATGGGCAGGCTGTATTAGCTGATCCGGTATTAAAAGCCATGTATGCAGCTGCGGCTAAGGGCGACCAGAGTGCGTATAATGTGGCTGTGCGGGATGCTTCTAAGGCACCGGAGATTACGCGGATCAATACGGAGTTGTACACAGGACAACCAGGATCTACGATTACCGTGAGAGCTGTGGATGATTTCAAGGTGGCGAGTGTGAAAGTGGCGATTTATACGGCGACTGGTGATTTGTTGGAGCAGGGAGATGCTGTGCTGCAGGCGAATGGATTGGATTGGTTGTATACGGCAACGGTGGTGAATGGTATGTTGGCGGGATGTAGAGTGAGAGGTGTGGCTAAGGATCTGCCGGCGAATGAGACGGCGTTTGATGTGAATTTGTGATGAGAGAATGGCGCTTCGATTATGAGAAGCGCCATTTTAATTATGTATATGATGAGGTTGGAATTGGTATACAAATCTAGATGGAGTCAAAGGAAAAGCGTTTTAGGAATTTAATATGTTTTTTAAATAGATCAAAAGGACTGCTCAGGATCAGACTATAATCGATATTATGAATTATAAGTGCTTTAAAGCGGTCTCTTAGCTCAACCAAGTCTTCATCAAGTCCGATCTGATGTAAAAGATATGCCTTTATGGTTTGGTCATTGTTTTTGTAAATAAACTTTTCAATTGAAGGAGCCAGTTTTCGGAAGTTACCTAGGGGCAATGCCAGCAGAAATAGAATAATGGACAATTCCTGATTTTTAGCTCCGGTGGAATGTAAAAGTTCTCCGTGTGCCTTCACAATCTTGAAGATATTAACATATCTCTTAATGGCTCTGGGGTTATTGCCAATAATTAAAGACATGTGCTGCATAATCTCTACCTCATCCTCGGTTAGGACCTGAAGTTCTGTGTTTTCTATAACATTAAGGACCAATTCATCTTCAACGGTAAAGTTACTGTTCTTAGAAACAATAATTGGCCTTTCCTGGTTTTGGGCATTTTCATATTCACCCTCACCATTATGGTCATCATCATTAATGTTGTGATCTGTCTTACGCGAATGTGGTATGTTAGCTATTTTGCGGATCATGTCCTTAACATCCTGTCCATCAGCTTCTTTCAATTGAAAAGGGATTTGAAATATTTTCTCCAGGTAATCAGATGGTTCTAACATTTCTACTCCGTATTCTTTGCCAAACTGAAGGGCATGCCTTTTCTTAAGTGCATTTTTGACCCAACGCGAATCTACTCCTACTACCACTACAAATAATGGGAAAGCCATTAACAAATTTACAGCTTCAAGAACCTCCACAACAGTTTCTTCTGAGCATCTGTCAAGGTCATCGATATACAAAATTATTCTTTCCAGCGGCTTTTTGAAGTTACTCTTGAAATCTTTTTCCCCCGTTTCTTCTGCAATCTGATTTTCCTGATTATGGCCTATAAATAGGTCATTTAAAATTTCAAAGTCTTTGCGTATAATAGAAATGATGCCAAGATGTTTTCTATAATCGTCACTCTTTGAACGACGATCTATAAAAGAATATAGAGACTCTGTTGCCAGTGCATGTTTTATTTTATACTCAAGATCTACTTTTACTATTTGTGCTTTTTTAATTTGCTCATCTAAGGTGATGATTTTTTGTCTGCGGGTTTCGATTTCTGTTTGAATAACTTTTTGTTCCTGTTCAAATTTAGACTTTGCATTATTTAGTGCTGATTGATAGTCCTCTTTTATTTTCCAGAATGATGAAACGACTGGTTGTAATTGCTTAAATACATTTTCTGCATTTTTCCAGATAATTCCTAAGGAAGCCAATATAGATAAAGTACCCTGAGAAAGAATAAAGCTGAACCGGCTAATTTTAATAACTGCGAAATCAACTAATATTATCGAATAGTATATACCTGCCAGAATTATTATCAACCACATCAGGTTATACCAGATCTTATCTCTTTTGAAGAATAGTTTTAAAAATGTGTATCTGGATTTTATTTTTTCATAGGTAGCATTAGGATCAGACCAATACTGTTCAGGAATAATTTTTTTAAGTTCATCTTCAGTTTTTATAAATGAGGCATTCTCCTGGCAGGCGGATATTATTTTGTTTCTTGCCTCAAATTGGGTGTCTATGTTTTTCAGTGTATCCCAAAGAGTGTTGTTTTTTAGTTTTTTTATTGAAGCAGAAAGATTTTTGCCTGCCTCCTTTTTTTTAGTATCGAGTTCTTCAATTTGTATATCAAGAGTTTTTTTCAAAGTTTCCAGGTTAGATACCTCTTCTTTTACAATAGACAATTCCTGTGATAGCTTATCCTGGATAGCTTTCTTTTCTATGTCTGATTTTGAATATCGAGAAATGTATTCGTTTAATCCATCAAATATTTTTGTTACAATGCTAGCCCATAGGTTAGCATCCATATATGACCACGCATTAAAGTGGATATGAGCAATTCCTTTACAATATTCGGTGTAATAAGTGATCTCTGAAAGCGAGGAAATGTTCTCCATTAATTTCCTCATGAAGAAGCTTTTCCCCGACCCCCATTTACCTAATAGTCCGACGGCCAGTGGAGGTTCAAAGTCCCGGGATGCGATAACCCTGGCAAAAGCGCTTACATCTCTTGAAATATTGAGATGGTCTGTTCCTTTATCAGAATCGCTGAGAAGCCCCGCTATTTTTATTGAAACAGGTGGTTGCTGGGTTGTTGTAGTGGTTGTGGTAGTTGATGTAGAGTTATCGTCTGATAATATCCCTTTCCATAACTCAAAATTGATAGTGGAGAAAATGGTTATGATGTCACCAAATTCAGCTTTGGTAATTGTATTTCTAAAGAATCCCAGGTGTGCAACATCTTCCCATAACCCATTTACTTTCCAGTTTACTTCCAGGCTAGATCCATCAAGGGGATTATGCGTTACAATTCCAATTGCTTTAACTTTCAAATAGCTAATTCCTTCACTTGCAAACGTTGATTTTATTATGAGGATATCATTTTTTTCGACTTTATTAATAATTTCAGCGTATGAATCATCCTCATGCCCTTTCTCCCAAATTGAATCCTGTACAAATCTGGCGGTTTGTTCATTTCCAGGTCCCCAGAAAGATCCGACCAGATAAAAATTACAATTGAGTTTATATAATAATTCTTCTACTTCCTTAGTTGCAGGACTGTCGTCTAGCAATAAGTCCATAAATTTCTTCCCATCTTTGGTATTGGGAACAGATATTACATATTTATTATTAGTTGGATGGTATCGTTCTGCGCGGTTAATTTCCTCTGCGATTATATTGAATGTTTTATCCAGAGGTAATTTACCAGTGCCTGTTAAGGGAATCCAAATTTTCTTTTCAGTTAACTCTCGTGAATATCGAATGAGGGCATTATACAAGTTGAACCGAAACGATTCAACACCGTCTGTTGTTTCACTCCTTAATACAAAATATATTTGTTTCTTTTCATTGATTTCTGAAGTTCTGCTAAAACCATTATTTAGATCCCATAGATCGGGCAAATCATTAATAGTGTAACCATATTGGGATAAAACGAATCTATTTTCCTCTTCAGGCTCTCCTATATCATTTACCGGTATAATAGCAATATCCTGATCGTTTGGAGTTATATCTATTCCTATTTCATAATTGCCTATAATCTTTTGAATGTTTTCCATGATTGCTTTATTATTTCAAGGTATATTTTTGAGGTATATTGGTATTAAGAAAATTGGTGAAATTTCACATAAGTTGATTGGTTACAAAAATTATAAATAAATGGAACTTTAAAGGGAAGGTAAATGCTAAAGTGGTTTAGAAATAATTCCGGTATTAGAAGTTTTACTTGATATGAATGATTTCACTTTGAATGTAATAGTCAAAATCATTCGTTGCCTTTAAAATATCCAAGGAATACTGAACAGGTTCATTTCTGTAGATTACCCCTGTAAACCTGGATTTGCCTTTGTCAGGGTTATCCATTACTACCTGTTTCCCAAACCAGCGTGGAATCACCAGCATAATTTCAGAAAGTGTTGTATTGTTAAATATATACAGTCCATTTCTCCAACTGAGTAGGGAAGATTCATCAAAGGAAGAGACATTTAGCCCATTGGAATCATGGGTGGCTTGCTGGCCTGGATGTAATATCAATTCATTTTTTTTATCCAGTACCTTGACAGCACCGTTAATAAGGGATATCTGTTCTTTGTTGTTATCGTATGTGTTCACATTGAATGAGGTACCTAATACCTGCAGGGTAGTTCCTGGCATTTTCACGAAAAAGGGTTTGGTACTTTTGGCAACTTCTATATAAGCTTCTCCATTGACGGTTATTTCTCGTTTATCTCCTTGAAATGCTAATGGAAATTGCAGGGTGGTTGTGGAGTTTAACCATACTGTTGAACCATCACTTAATGTGATCTTATAATCTTTTCCTTGTGGGATAGTTAAGGTAGCAATGCCTGCAGATGCATTAGCTGCAACATATGACATTGAGTTGCCGGAATTCTGAATGGTAACATTATTTACTTTGACAGATCCTTCTTGTTTTGACAGGTCGATATTATCAGTTCCAGGAAGTTGGAGACGGATGCCTTTTGTGTCGATTTTGTTTTGGGCGACTGGGAACCTGGTTACTGGGGGATAATAAAAATGGAAGAGGCAAAGACCTACAATAACAATAGCAGCTAAGCTTAATAAATAAAATTTCCAGCCACCTGTTCTTTTTTTGTCTTTTAATGTTGTCTGGAAAATCATTTCCACGGGGCGGGATCGCTCGAGGAATTCTTTTACATCTGGTTCATTGAGAATATTCCTGGTTTCGAACCAAACGTTAAAGGCTTCCGGGTCTTCCCGGATGGTAGTTTTGAGGTAGACTAAGTCTTTATCACTGATTACATCAGCTAACTCTTCCAAAGTTAAACGGTGTATCAGTTCATAATCTGTATTCATGATGCTTTTTAGATTGCTGATTACAATCTAAAGTAACATATTCATATTACTTTTTTGAGATGGGACCGGATTATTTTAAGCGCCCGACTTACCTGGTTTTTGACTACTTGGGGTTGGATATTCATATCTACGGCTATTTCCTTGTGGCTTTTGTCTTCGATGTAGAGCATTTCGAACGCTCTTCTGGTAGCTGGAGCAGTTACAGTGGCAATGGCTTCCTTGATCTGAAGAAATATTTCTTTATTTTCTAATGCGTGGCTGATGGTTCCTTCTTTGGATACGTATAAGGAGTGCTGGACAAATTTCCTAGCTACTTCACTTTTGCGGCATTTATAAGCGTATTGAAGGTGTACTGCCTTAAATAAATAATGTTTTAACGGAATAGTGGTGGAAATTTCTTTCCTTCTATTCCAGAGCGAAGTAAAGATTTCCTGCACCATATCTTCTGCTTCTGCTGTGGATCTAATCTTGTAATAGGCTTCCATTAATAATAATGGCTGGTAATGGTTGTATACAGCTGCAAATGCGGATTCGTTGCCTTCTTTAATTTCCCTAAGCAGCTCTTCGTCTGATTTGTGTAACATAGATAAACCCTCTATATATAGCTTACATGACAATTGTTGATACCGTTTCAAATCTATTGATAAAATAATGAGGAGTAGTTAATGCGAGGTTAATGATTGGAGATTTGTTATAAGTGGTAAAGGAGAATCAGATAAGTATATGATCATAGGCTAAGCCTATCAATGGCTTTCTAATTGGTTATTGGGTAAGAAATTCCCTTTCCTCCTAAACAACCTGCCGCCCTAAAACATTACCTTCAGCAGGTTAGTATATCCATTGTCTACGTCTGTATACCCAATTATGAAAGTCGTTTTATTATTATTAACCTCATTGTTAACTTATTCCTTCTTATACGGACAATCAAATTATATAGTGACGGGTACCATTAAAGATTCCACCGGCCAGCTGGTAATAGGGGCAAATGTGAGCCTAATGACTAATTCGGATACGCTGAGAGGGGTAAGTGGTGAAAGTGGAAGCTTCAGAATTACAGGGGTGAAGAACCCAACCTTTACATTGCGAATTACTTCATTGGGATATGATCCTTGGGAAAAGGCCACTTTTCCTGGAGAAAGTTTAGATTTTCAGATTGTTTTAAAGCCGAATATGAAGTTGCTAAATGAAGTAGTGGTTAGGGGGAAATCAATGCCTGTTGTTTATAAGAAGGATACCGTAGAGTACGATGTGAATAGATTTACGTTCTCTGAACATGATATGGTGGAGGACCTGATGAGACGGTTACCAGGATTGGAAGTAAATAGCGATGGGACGATTAGTATGATGGGACAAAAGGTAACCAAAATCATGATTAATGGGCAGGAGTTTATGGTGAATGATATCAAGACCTTGACAAGTTTGATTCCAGCGTCTTTGATTAATAAAATACAGTTAATTGATGATTATGGAGATTTGAATAGGATGCGGGGAGTTAAGAGAGGTGAAACTCAGAAGATTATTAATCTAAAAACTAATGCCGGTATTGGAAATATTAATAAAGGAAGACTTACCGCAGCATATGGAGAATATGGCCTTTATCAAATAGGTGCTAGCTATTTAAAATTCAGTTCAAAACAACAATATAATTTTTCAATAAACAATACTAACCAAGGGCAATATACTGGAAAAGGGAATAATTCAAATGTTGACTTGGGAATTGGGCAAAAGTTTAGTGAGAAGTTTACAATGAATTTGGGGGTAAATTATGTAAAGAACAATACCGAAATTATATCTAATAGCTCTTCGGAAACAGTTACTAGTGATGGAAGTTTATATAATTCAGTTACTTCTAAAGGAAATAATGGTTCAAATAATGTCAGGTTTAAATCAGAATGGAATTATTCACCAAATAATAGTAATAGGTTTCTTATTCATTTCGATGGGAATTCACAAGATATACAATCTCGAAATAATATAGCTAATATTCAAACTGGTTATCAACGAAAAGATCAATATTCAGTTAATGACATTAAAAGTAAGTCAAATGGTATCAAAGGGGATGTTTATTATATTTATCTATTTAAAAAGCCAGGTAGAAATTTGGCATTTGGGATGAGTGGAAGTAAAGCTAATAATAAATTTACGCAGAATTCAATAAATAATTTTCGATATTTCGGAAAAGATACAGCACAATATAAAGACTCCCTAGTACATCAAATAGTTAGTAAGGAAAATGATAATTATGAGAATAAAATAGAGGTGTCTTATATTGAGCCACTGATGGAAAAGAAAAGTTTTGAATTAAGGTATAGCTTTTTAAATTCAATAACTAAAAATTATTACAAGACCAGTGCTGTGGAGTTAAATGGGAAATTGGTATCTATAGATTCGTTAAGTAACAGGTTTGAATATGAGATTCGACAAATGGAGGGAGACTTTATTTACCAATATAAAAATGATAAGACTACATATTGGATAGGAGTAAATTTTATCCCTTATACTTTATCTGGGCAGCAACATATAAAAAGTGCATCTTGGTTTCCTGTTTTTCAATTCGACTATCAGGTTGCAAAGAATTCTGTTCTTAAGATTCTTTATAAAGGAAGTAATTCTTACCCAACATATAATCAAATAGCAACTGTTCCAGACTATTCTGATTTGCAGAATATAGTGGTTGGAAATCCATATCTAAAAACAGGAAAGAAACATGAATTTTCAGTAGATTATAAATCAAGTAGGGAGACAAGAAGTTTTTTTACAAATTTATCATTTAGTACAATTAGGGATAATGTATCTGCAACGACGAGGTTAATTGATGATAGCTACGGTACTGTTAAGCAGGAAAACAGTTTTGTAAATACGAGCGGAAACTTCTTAATAGCTAACAAAAGTGGATGGACTAGGAGAATTGGGAAGAAAGATAATAGCATAATGATTAGTGAAAGTTCTTCCTATTCTCGTAATCAACAATATTACAATTCATTAGTTTGGAATGTATCTTCTCTGTCATCAAATATAAAAGCTGAAGTATCTCTTAAATTAGGAGTATTAGCAACAACGCCGAATATATCATACATCTATACAAGAAATGCATTTGGAGAAAATATGACGAATGTTGAAATCCATTCCTTTAACTACTATTCTTATAATGTTGTTAAAATTACTCCCAATGTTTTGATTGAGTTAGTCTGTTCTGGGCAAGAAAATTTTAGCCCATTAAATGAATTTAGAACACGAACATTTTTATTAGATTCAAGAATTCATTGTTGGTGGCTTAAAAGGAAGATTATCACTTCGTTTTATATCGAGAACGTATTAAATAACAGTACGCCATCCTCGCAAAGTGTTTCCTCTAATATGATATCAAATACAAGTTTTAATAATAGGGGACGCTATTTGATGTTTAATTTCATATATGATTTTCACAAAGTAAAATAGCCTGGCGAAAGGTACATTAAAGTAGCTTTGCCAGGCTTATATATGGTTTTAGATTATGAACCCTCTTTCTGATTTGCTTCTTTTATTAAAAATTCAATGAATAAAAATGTAAATGAAATCATTATTAATATTGGAAATAGTTGGAAACGAAGTGCGATAGGAGACGCAAAAACGCTAAATCCAAAATTGATTAGCCATAGACAAACTACCAAAAATATTGCTTTTCCAAGTAGTGGCTTCTTCTTATATCCATCCAAAATTAGAAAGCTGATAAATCCAAGAAAAAATAACACATTCATCGTTCCAACCATAATAGGATAGAAGTCAAGTACGTTGACTTTGAAATCTTTAAATATTGTGGTTAATTTGTTGCTTTTATATTCAAACCACTGCTGAGCAATTGGATGCACAAACTCTTTACCTGTGCTATAATCTTGTAGAAATTCAATAGGTGGGGCATAATATTTTAGGGCATTTGGGAATAAATAATATTGTATAAATTCTAATGGATATTGTTTAATTAAATAGGTTGCGTATTCTTTAAATAATGGTGCGACTGTAGCCCAACATTTTAATTCATTGTCACCGATAGTATCAATTATTAGCGTTTTGTGCATATATTGTCTTAATGGCGCGTTAGGAGACCACATATAAACTGTACTAGCAATCAACTGTTCTTCGGGGTGTTTTTTGTTATTCCTTGTAGTATCAAAATAGCCCCTAACCATTTTGTCAAGCATTTGAAATTTAACCGGTACTTCTTTTACTTGGTCATTAGGAACAAATTTATACGCATACATCGCATTATTAGCCATTTGCCATCCTGAAAATGGAGTAAATTGCCTTTTCCCACATAATTCATAATATTTGTTACTATTATAATTAATGAAGACTGATATTAAGAGGATTGCTCCTATTAGCCCGGTAATTTTACTAGGCATTTTTTCTTTGTAAAATAAAAAAGCTATGCATGAAATTATAGGATAAAATAAAGCATTATACCTCACTGTAAAGGCAATAAATAGCACTAATGCATGCAATATAATTAATTTATTAGAAGGGAAATGTACTATCCATAATAAAGTCGTAAACCATATTAAACTTAGTGATAAGAAAATTGTATCACTTGATATATAGTTAGCTAGGTAAAGAAACACTGGATTAAACAACATGAATAGGAAGAGGATTACTTTGGTAACTTTCCCAGGAGTATAAAAGTAGAATATTGAAAAAATAAATGATATCATACTAGCTTGCAACAAAACATATTGAAATACTACCAAGGCAGTATCTGACCTCGTAAATACACTAAATAGTCTTAGAAATCGTGGATATCCGATTGGATAGGTATCTATTGGATTATTAAGGTATGCTGATACAAGGTATGCGTATGAGTCTCCATTAATGTAGCTTGCAAAAGGATACCAATACTTAAAAAATAATAACTGTAATATTATTCCTAAGAGCGCTGCCCATAAATAATATTTATTTTCCGGTGTTTTGAAAATATATTCTGCTAGACTTTTTTTTTAAGATTTTTTTCTTTGGAATTTATCTGTTCATCGGATTTATCGTTGTTCTTTTCCTCATGATATTCTTGTTCAGTATTAATAGACCAAAGGTTATCTTTTGTTGTAATTCCTTCTATAATATTATCAACAGCTACCATTGCAGTTAACATTGAATGGTCCGCGTTATTATATTTATGCATTCCATTTCGGCCTACAAGAAATAAATTTTCAAAATTGTCAGTAAATGATCTTATTTGGTCAAAGTGTTCATAGGTTCCAAAATATGCAGGATATGTCTTTTCAACTCTTAATACTGTACTATCTAATACATTTGCGCTATTTGCAAGTCCAATTTTTTCCAGTTCTGAGATTGCAATTGACTTAATTTTATCATCAGAGTGTTTCCAAAATTCATCAGTTTCGTTGCAAAAGAATTCCATACCTACCCAAATTGTATCAGGATCTTTTACCATATACGGACTCCAATTGTTGAAAATTTGTAATCTACCAACTGTGACTTCTTTTTCTTGAATATAAATCCATGTGTCATCTAATTTTAATGGTTTCCATTCTCCCGTTTTATTATCTAGATAAGAAAGACGTTTTAATAGTATACCTACGGTAATGAAGTCTCTATATTGAAGTCCAGACGCTATCCTTAAAACTTCTGGAGGTATATTCGCTTGTAAGCCTGCCATTAATTCTTTTACTGGCATTGTACTGAAAAAATAATCTCCAGGGTAGAACGTTTCTTCTTCACTTATTTTATTTATTACTGTAATTCCTGTAATTTGATTAGCAGATGAATGAATTTTTTTTACGTCGTGATTCATATGAATGATACCACCCATTTCTGTGATTTTTTGGGCAACTTCTTCCCAAAGCTGACCTGGTCCAAACTTGGGATATAAAAATTGTTCAATTAGACTGGTCTCTGTATCTTTTTGAGCAATATCTGTCTTTTCCCTTTTTTGGGCAAGTGTTTGTAGAGCATGTTGAATTGCCTTTCTTATACTAACACCTTTGATTCTTTGCGCTCCCCATTCAACAGATATTTCATTGCAGTTGACTCCCCAAACCTTTTCTGTATAATCCTTAAAAAACAGTTTATATAGAGTTTTACCAAAGCGGTTGATCATAAAATCCTCTAAGTTTTTTTCAGGATTTATGGGAAAAATTTGTGCTTGAATATATGATACTAATATTGAAATTGTTCTGCCTATTCCAAGCTTCCTCAGAGTATCAATAGATAATGTTATGGGGTATGTAAAGAATCTTCTTAAAAAGTAAATTCTGGAGAGTCTTTTTCTCACCAACATTATCTTATCTGTATTAGTTGTAACTTCGTTTTTATTATTTACTATCCTTGATTTATTTTGATAACTAACTATAATATCAGGATTTTCTTTTCGTTCTATCGGAAGTATTTTCATCCACCAGTTCATCACTCTATCAGATTTTGAAAAGAATCTATGACCGCCTATATCCATTCGGTTTCCCTTATAGTTAACTGTTTTCGAAATACCTCCTATTTCATTGGATTTTTCAAATATTATCGGTATAATATCAGAACGTTTTAGTAGTTCATATGCTGCAGTTAGGCCGGCAGGACCAGCTCCAATTATAAGAGCATATTTGGCTGATTTATTATCACCATTATTAGAAGCGTTGGTTATCATGGGGTAACAGATTGAGTTTATTGAGAGGAATTATTTTCCTAAATTTGACTAAGAGTTATAAATATAAATAGATTTGTTTCAAATCAAATAGTAGATAAGGATGAAAGTTGGGAGCAAATTATATTGTTTAGTAGATGGATTTTATTAAATCTGGTCTGTTTATTCGTAATAAAAAGTGTAGAATACCACAATTACCTGTTAAAAGGTCACCATGAGGATGAAAAGGATCATTAAGAAGCCAGTAATTATAGTCTTCATTATTATATGCTGTATTAATAAGTGTGCTTGATATCCATTCAGCTCTTTTATACCACTTTTCGTTATTAAAGGTTTCCCATGCATCCAAGTATATTTCGCCGATTCCAGCTGCCCCTCTTTCTAATGTAAGCATATTTGAAACAAGATGTTCAGGATAACTATCAAGTACTATCTCAACGACTTCTTTGAATTTTATATTTTTAGTGATTTTAAATGCTTTTATAAATGGTAGTAGAATTTGGTATCCTCCATTATTAAACTCATGTAAAGTTTTTGATCCTTCAGACAATGCCCAATGAAAGGAGTTGTTCTTTTTTTTCATGTTCTTCAATAAATAGTTTAAACCTTTGATGGCTATTAATTGTGATTCCTTATTACTAAATGTTTCTGCATAAGCAAGTAAAAAATAAATTATTCCGGCTATTCCATAGGCAAACCCAGTTAAAATACATGGCTTATTTTCGCTAGAAACTAGGAGCCAGGCTCCATTTTTTAATTGATTTTTTTTAATTATTTCTAGGCATTGGTTAAGTCTTTGATCGATATATTCTTTTGGTAAAAAATCCCTGCATTGCAATAAGGTAAGTCCATATCCGGATAATCCATCTGCGATATTTAGATTACTGGGAATCTTGTCTAAACAAATAGATAACAGATCTAAATTTTTTTTCTCTATTGGCACTAGACCGGCCTTCATTAAAGAGGATAGTGCCGTCGCATAGCCATAACAACCGCGATAAAGTCCAAGTTCAATTGAATTTGATTCTAGTTCAATAATCTGAAAAATAAGATTCAGGTTTGTCTGTAAAGTTCCCAATATGGAGTTCGTATCTAATAATGATATAGCAGCTTGTCCAATAGTAAATAGTATTCCGCTGATGCCTTTCCTAAACCCTGTATATACGGTGCGATCCAATCTAAGGTTGCCTACGAAATCGTCACTTGTAGATATTGGGGAAGACCAATATCCTTGTACATTTAGCATGGAGGGAAAACTTAAAGCATTAATTGATTTCTTAATTATTTCTCCGAGTTCGTCATAATTTAAACTATTATTATTAGGACTTAGAGAGGGGAGGAGTTTAATTTTGGTTTTCAACTGAATAAGACTTTGAATAATATCATCAGTTTTGGGTCTTTTTAATTCATTATGATTTAAACAATTTGAAATTAGGTCCACTATTTCCGGAGTATCATTAAAAAAGGTAATTTGCTTTTTTAGGGAATAGCTTTTTTCTGTATTGTATTTTTCCGGTGAAACGTGCATTAAGGAAATTAGTAATAACGAGCCGATGCTATAAATATCTTGCTCTGGTTTGGGGGTAAATAGTTTGGCTTGTTCAGGAGAGATATATCCTTCGGTTCCTCTTTCATATGGTGGGTAGGGGGTTTTATTTAAGCTATCATACATCAGTTCTAAGTCTAAAAGCCAAATTTTGGAATTAACGTCTATAAATATATTTTCTGCATTTAAATCTCTATGAATATAACCAGCTAAATGTATTTTCTGAATATTTTCAACTATTTGAATTAAGATATTTATTATGATCAATTTTTCGTTTGATTGAAGATCATACCAAGATCTACCCTTATAAATATCAATAAGATAATTTCCAAAGGTCGTACCGTTTATAAACTCGAATGCCAAATATTTACTATGATCGTCTTCAAAATGATCAATTATTTGTGGAATTGAGATTAGAGTATTAAGATTCTTATATAACGAAAACTGCCATTCAAGTCTATCGGTAATATCTCTTCCAACATTATCTACTCCAACTCCTTTCACCCCTTCTTTAATGATACAGGTTTTAAATCTAATAATATTTTTTTGATATAAAGCCTTCATCACTTTTCCTTTAATGTCTGGTTTTATAATTTTTGTAATTAGGTATTTGTTGTTTAAAATTTTAGTTTCCTTTAAGGAAGATGGGTTAGCAATATCACCAAATAACCAAGGAACCCAATTTAGCATTTTCGCAGGAATGTGTTCCTCATCTTTTATTTTAAAACCTTGATTATCAGTAATGGAATTTTCTTCTTGAGAAATTAAGGTATTATAATTTCCATATCGAGTATAAACAATATTTTTTAATTGAAAGCTTGTGGGAACTGGAGTACCCTTAAATCCATCAGTCAATTTAATTAAGTGTTTTGCAACCTCTAATATGGAATTTTTATCGTTAGGTAAAATTGTTATGATTTTCCCTAAATTTTTATAACCAAAAGAGCCACCTTGAATTGCACGATGGATATTTCTGTCAATCGGGATTATAAAAGGCAAATTCCTTTCTAATAAAAATGGGATTAAATTTTTTAATAGCAACTCAAAATGAATATCCCATACCGGAATATAGAATATCCATCCCTCAGTTATTGTACTCGTGCCTATTTTATAATAATAGTCATATTTTTCTTTTTCTGTAATTGAGAAGGATTCCAGAATTTCATCATATTCAATATTGTCGAATCTTTCGTTTATAGGGTTTGTGTTTGTGACTGGCATGTTAGGAATGCTTAGTGGGTAACAACTCAGAAATTTCATTAATGCTTAAAATTAGGAACAATAGAATAAAATTCAATAGTTATTTATCTACAGTTTTTCCAGGCAAAAATAGCGCAGTTAAGTATTATTATATCAAAATCGTCTAGAACCGCTACGGAATGGTGGATAATTCAGTACATAGTGATTCTTCGTCACTTTTGATGATTAGAATTATAGCATTATTTCTTTTTTAATTCAAGATTAATCTACGTTTCATAAGACCAAATCTGCACCTGCCATACATTTGATGCTAGTAGTTTTTAGCTTTTTAATTAATTTGTCCTTCAACCTGGCCATTACTCCATTTCAAGAGTATAGCGTTATGCACTGCCTTTAAACCTGTTAATAACCTCTCTGCAAATGATCTCATTTCAGTGGCTTTACATTTCGGCGCTTTGTTCAGCTGTCTATTACGTTGATACTTGGCCAGCCCAAACGGAGAATATAGGTTCTTCGTCAAATTTGGTGAATGAAACCTTTTTATTATTTTATTCGAAGCTCATTATCAGCCTGCGTTTCAGAAGATCAAAATTACAACTTCCATACATCTGACGCTTAATAGTCTTTAGTTTATTAATTTGTCCTTCTACCTGCCCATTACTCCATTTTAATAAAATTGCATTACGTACTGCTGAAAGGTCAGATAACAATCCCTTTGCAAAGATCTTATTTCCGATGCTTTACATTTAAGAGCTTTGTCAATCCAAGCCTCAAGCCTGTTAGTAAGTTTTCTTCTTTTAAGACCAGTAAATTTCTGAATTCTCTGGATAGAATACAAGCTTGTTTTATATCCGGAGCTGCAGAACATATTTTCGTCACTATGCCATTCTGAATGGAACTTAATTTTGAAGGAGATTGAGATAATAATAATGCTGCCTTTGCCGGAAAATATAGATACTTGGGTAGAGTTGGGCTGGATTTTTCATTGTGCACTTTGAAATTTTCTCTAATGAATTTATATGCTGTTGTTAAATCTCCCTTATATTGTAAGGTTCCCCGAAAATGCTCCGGTGAGGTTAGATAAAAATCTCTAACTTAATACAATTATGAAAAAAGTACGATTCACCGAGAACCAAATTATCTCCATCCTGAAAAAACAGGAATCAGGCATCTCTATCAAGGATCTTGCAAGGGAAAATGGTGTTAGTGAAGCGACCGTGTACAACTGG
>Ga0182005_1000107_pt1 | contig 60831 bp, 61 predicted proteins | sample Sormic07211103_1_FD_123021 | JGI IMG/M metagenome (GOLD analysis project Ga0182005, IMG submission 123021) | Rhizosphere microbial communities from Sorghum bicolor, Mead, Nebraska, USA - 072115-103_1 MetaG | ecosystem: Host-associated > Plants > Roots > Rhizosphere | place: USA: Nebraska... | reverse complement strand
TGGGCCTGATGGCAATGGATTGGTGTCTGCCCTGAATGGTGGGGCTTATGTGAGTCATGTACCGGTAAGGTTGGATCTGGATGAAGGATGGAATAAGCGATTGGAGGACAACAGGAAGAAGTCGGGGTATGCATTTGATTTCCATTATTATGGTGTAGGAGATCAGGGTGGTGCACCAAGGGAGAATGATGTGAAGCATGCGGAGGGGAGTTTGAATAATGCGGATAGCAAGTTCAAGGTATTGCTTACTTCTTCTGATCAGATCTTTAAAGACATTACGCCGGAGATCCGGCAGCAATTGCCGGTTTATAAGGGAGAGTTGTTGTTGACAGCGCATAGTGCGGGATCTATTACTTCGCAGGCGTTCATGAAGAAGATGAACAGGAAGAATGAATTGTTGGCAAAGGCAGCGGAGCAATTGGCAGTGTTTGCGGATTACAAGGGTGCAGCGGCGTATCCATTTGCAAAGCTGAACAATGCATGGGAGCTGGTATTGGGTAGCCAGGTACATGATGTGTTGCCGGGTACTTCTATTCCGAAGGCGTATGAATATGCCTGGAATGATGAGTATGTGGCAGCGAATGGATTTGCTGCTGTGTTGGAAAATTCATTGACGGGGTTAGTGAAGGAGATGGATACCCAGGTAAAAGGGCGTGCGGTAGTGGTGTATAATCCACTGGCGATAGAAAGGGAGGATGTGGTAACGGCTACTTTGACATTTGAGAAGGTGCCTGAGGATGTGGTGGTATATGCACCTGATGGGAAGATTGTCAAAAGCCAGATCATAGAAAAGCAATTGCACGCGATAAAGTTCATCTTTCAGGCAAAAGTGCCTTCTGTAGGATTAGCGGTGTATGATGTGCGAACTGGTAGTGTAAAACAGGATAATAATCTTGCTGTGAATGCGCACTTATTAGAGAACGAATATTATAAAGTCGACATTAGTGCGGACGGGAATATTGCCAGCATCTTTGATAAGGTAACAAAGAGAGAGCTGTTGAGCAAACCTGCTGTACTGGATTTTCAAACAGAAAAATCTTATACCTGGCCTGCATGGAACATGGACTGGGATGAGCGTCAGCGACCACCAATTGATCACCTGGACAAGGAGCCAACCCTGCGTGTAATAGAAAATGGTCCATTGCGCGTGGCGGTGGCTGTGAGCCGAAATGGAATGGGCTCACAGATGACCCAGGTGTTGCGGCTTGCCGCTGGAAGCAAACGCCTGGAAGTTGATAACCTGCTGGATTGGCAATCAAAAGGCGTGAGCCTGAAGGCGGCATTTCCCCTGACTGCTGTGAATGACAGTACCACTTACAATATGGGGGTGGGTACCATCAAAAGGCCACGGAATTATGAAAAGGCGTATGAGGCGCCGTCCAGTCAGTGGTTTGACCAGACAGATAAAAGCGGGCAATTCGGGGTATCAATACTGGAAGATTGTAAGTATGGATCAGATAAACCGAATGATACAACGGTTCGCCTCACGCTGTTGTTCACGCCTAAAACTGATAAACGGTACGTTGTGCAAAGTACCCAGGATTGGGGCAGGCATGCCTTTAAATACGGCATCTATGCACATGCGGGTGATTGGCGTACAGGTTTAACTCCATGGCAGGGACAGGCTTTAAATCAACCTTTATTGGCATTTGAAACAGCTGCACATGCAGGTAAAGATGGTAAGCTGGTGTCTATGTTAGCGATCAGTACACCACAGGTAGGTGTGATGGCATTCAAGAAAATGGAAAGTTCTGATGATTATTATATCGTGAGATTAAACGAGCTGCTGGGTATCGATACACATGGCGTCACTGTACAGTTTTCTGCAGGTATCGCAGATGCGTACGAGGTGAATGGCCAGGAAAAGCGGATCGGCGCAGCGAAGTTTGATGGGCAGCATGTATTTTTTGATATGGGGCATGATGCTATCAAATCTTTTGCTGTAAAGTTCGCACCAACTGTAGCAATTAAAAGCGCAGTGGCACAGGGCCCTGTGTCACTGCCTTTTAATCTCGATGCATTCAGCTATGACAATAACAGGGATGATGGCAACCTGAAAGGCAGGTATAGTATACCAGCTGAATTGGTGCCGGATACAATTGTAAGCGAAGATGTACGGTTTGTAATGGGGAGCCGTGCAGATGAAGATAGTAATGCGGTGGTATGTAAAGGACAGGAAATATTATTGCCAGATGGTGATTACAATGCCCTGTATCTGTTAGCTGTAGCGGATAAGGATACAACAGGCAATTTTGAAATTGATGGGAATGCCAGTGCTGTAGGTATTCAGGAATGGACAGGGTATATCGGTCAGTATTATAACCGTCGTTTTGAGCAGGATGAGGTGACCGTGAAGAGCATCGCTGATCCATATGTGAAGAAGGACAACATTGCCTGGTTTGCATCGCACAGGCATCTGGCGTATCCTTCAAAGAACGAAGCGTACAATTATAGCTACCTGTTTAAATACAAAATAGCGATACCTGCGCATGCTAAACGTATCAGGCTGCCGGAGAATAAGAACATAAAAGTATTTGCGATCACAGTCGTGAAAGAGACAGCAAAGGAGGTAGTGACTTTGCAGCCTTTGTATGATGATTTTAGTTATAAATTATGAAGAAGATAATAATAATCCTTTGTGCTATACTATTCCACTCTAATTTGTATGCTCAGATAGATTTTAATAAAAACGGAAAGCAGGATGTGTATGAGGACCCGAAAGCGAATATAGAAGAGCGGGTCAGTGATTTACTTTCACAAATGACGGTAGCAGAAAAGACTTGTCAGCTGGCTACCTTATATGGATCTGGAAGGGTGTTGAAAGATGCATTGCCCACACCTGATTGGAAGAACAAGGTCTGGAAAGATGGGATTGGCAATATTGATGAAGAGCATAATGGTGTGGGTAAGTTCAAATCAGCATATGCTTTTCCTTACAGTAAGCATATAGAAACGATCCACACTATTCAACAATGGTTTATAGAAAATACCCGGTTGGGTATACCGGTCGACTTTACCAACGAAGGGATCAGGGGGCTGTGTCATGACAGGGCCACTTCCTTTCCTGCACAGTGTGGGCAGGGTGCAACCTGGGATAAGCACCTTATTTACAACATTGGGGTAGTGGAAGGTAAAGAGGCCAAAGCATTAGGATATACGAATATTTATTCCCCTATACTTGATATTGTACAGGATCCTCGCTGGGGACGTGCAGAAGAAGTGTATGGCGAGGATCCTTACCTGGTAGGACAATTAGGAAAGCAGATGGTGCTGGCCCTGCAGCAGAATGGAGTAGCTGCTACCATCAAGCATTTTGCGGTCTATTCTGTACCGGTAGGTGGCAGGGATGGTGGTACAAGAACGGACCCACATGTGGCGCCAAGGGAAATGAAGACCTTGTACCTGGAGCCTTTCAGGGTGGCTGTAGAAGAAGCCCATGCCATGGGTGTAATGAGCTCCTATAACGACTACGATGGGGTACCGGTGACAGGGAGTGCTTACTTCCTGACGGATATCCTGAGACAGCAATGGGGCTTTAATGGGTATGTGACCACCGATAGCAGGGCGCTGGAATTTATTACGGAGAAGCATAAGGTGGCCCCTACTATGGAAGATGCGGTAGCGATGGCAGTGAATGCAGGTGTGAATATCAGAACTGACTTTTCAATACCTGAAGATTTCCTGATCCCTTTACGGGAGGCGATCAAAGATGGCAAAATCTCTATGGAGATGTTAGACAAACGGGTGGCTGAAGTGCTGCGGGTGAAGTTCCGTTTGGGATTATTTGACAACCCTTACAGGGGAGATGCCAGTCAGGTTCATACGTCTCAATCACAGGCGTTATCGTTGCAGGCGGCCCTGGAATCTATTGTATTGTTGAAGAATGAAGGGCATACTTTACCCCTGAGTAAGTCCTTGAAATCAGTGGCTGTCATTGGGCCGAATGCTACAGAAGTAGAAGGTTTATTATCCAGGTATGGCCCTGCCAATGCTCCTTTGATCACGGTATATGATGGCATCAAAGCAATGCTGCCGGCTGCTGTAGTAGCTTATGAAAAGGGCTGTAATATTGTGGGCAAGCACTTCCCTGAAGATGAGATCCTCCCTTTTCCCGCCGACAGTACGGAACAAAGTATGCTGGAAGCAGCGGTGGAATTAGCTAAAAAATCAGAGGTGAGTATCCTGGTATTGGGAGGGTCTGAGAAGACAGTACGGGAAGATCGTTCCCGTACAAGTCTTGATCTGCCGGTGGTACAGGAACGTCTACTGGAAGCTGTGTATGCTACCGGAAAGCCTGTGATATTGGTGTTGTTAGATGGTCGTGCGGCAACGATCAATTTCGCACAGCGTAATATCCCGGCTATTATTCATGGATGGTTCCCGGGGGAATCTGGCGGAACGGCAATAGCTTCCGTACTCTTTGGTGACTACAATCCCGGTGGAAAACTGTCGGTGACTTTCCCCAAATCGGTGGGACAGATTCCTTACGCATTTCCATTTAAACCGGGATCAGAGGCTGGTTCTAAAACGTCTGTGTTTGGGTCATTGTATCCATTTGGTTTTGGATTGAGCTATACCACATTCGGGTATAGTGACCTGAAAATAACACCTGTGCAGCAAGGCCCTGAAGGCGATGTAACGGTGAGTTGTAAAGTGAAGAACACGGGTGCTGTAAAAGGTGATGAAGTGGTACAGTTATATATTCATGATGAATTTAGTAGTGTGATCACTTATACACAGGTGTTGAGAGGGTTTGAGCGAATTACGCTTGCACCCGGAGAGGAGAAGGAAGTCTCCTTTGTATTAGGAAAGCATGAACTGGGATTGTGGGATATCAATGATCATTTCACCGTAGAACCGGGTAAATTTGAAATTATGGTAGGCAGTTCTTCAAAAGACATTCGATTGCGAGGCAGTGTTGAGATTGTCAGTAAATAAAGAAAACGCTTCTGTCATTTGGCAGAAGCGTTTTTGTTTTTATGAACAAATGGGTGGAGCAGCTGTTACCTGTCTGTATACAGGTACTCCGGCAGAAATTAGCCGATCTGCCATTTGACATCATCATATGGCATGGACGACCTGCATGTAAAACATGTGAGATCTCGCTGATTTATGACGATGAAAAAATGGCCTGATACTGTTATAGATTTTTAAAATTCAATTTCCCATCCCTGGTCAGATAGATTAACGTTCTATCATCTGCATAGATCTTGTCAATTATTTTATTCCCGGCTGGTACTACAACGCTCCATTTTCCTTTCACCCATTTGGTGATTCCTCCCAGACTATTCCCAATATATATTTGATCCTTGTAGCAAACACCTGTTTTCAGTTTTATGTCTTCGGATGTATCTGTTAGCACCTTACCCGTATGCTGGTAAAATTGAATCAGGTTATTAGTGATGACATCACCATTGATGTAAGTTGATGTACCATACACTTCCCTACTACTATTACCAGTAAATAGTGAGACGATGGGCTGGTGTGCCATATCCAGGTTGCCAAAGTCGGGCTGGAAGAAGATCTTGTCTTTGGTATTAAAAATATAAACATCTCCTCTTTGGCCGTCCATATTAAATCCCAGCCAGATATTATCTTCCTGGTCCATTATAAATTGAGGTCGTCGTTTCCAGGGGAGTGGTATGGCGAAGGTATCAGGGGCATAAGTATGTTGACTGTTGAGATCAACGATACCTGATTGGGTAATGATATAAATATTATTCTGCCTATCGCAGGTGATGCCTGTTACGATACCGGGGCAGGTATAGAGCTGATCCAGGGTATTTTGGGCCAGGCTTATTCTTTTAATATTATTGTTGTTGTCACAGGTGATGAGATGACCTACGTTGTCACAAGTAATGGCGATGGCATTATCCCAGTTTAATAAGGGATGGAGTATTTCCTGGTTGGTTTTTAAATCAACCGGAAAGATGTGGCCCTTGAAATCCAGCCGCCAGAGCGTATCCTGGTGGATTACGAAGTCAGTGTAGCATCGGGATTTTTCGGTACAGGCCATGCATATAGGTAGCAAAAGCAGGAGGATAACATATTTCATAGCCTCTCTAAGATATTGATTAATTTTTTCATATTAGATGGTATTCAGGAGGAAGGTTGTTTTCTTAATAAAAAGAAAAAACTGACAGGGCATCATTTTTATTTGAGAAAATGTAAATTGGCGACGAGTTCGTAAAGCTATCCTAATGACGTCCAGAGAAGAATTACAACCAGCCATAGACCTTCAGCTCCGGGTAGTACTGGAGAAATACAATTGTGTACGGGGAAGTATCCGGTTTCAGGCGCCGGCATTATTATCCATGAATGGGATCAGAACTGACGGCAAGCCTGTGTTGATATGGCCGACAGATAAGAAACTCGATTCATTGGTATCCAGATATGTGTTTCAGGAACCAGAACTGGGGGGATTGATCGTGCAGGCAGACTTGGCCATGGACCAGTTTGTGTATAAACAGGTGAGCAAGGGCCGCCTACAGCAGGAAGCGCAGCAGGTGCAGCGGCAGCGGGAACAGGAGGCTCGTAACCAGCAGCAAAACTGGCGCCGCTTATTGGAAAGTAAGACTGATGTATTTGGTCGGGAATTGGCCGATCAGGTGGCGGAACGGCTACAATCCAGGAGTTTTGGCTTCGGACACCGCGACTATTGCGGAATGGGATTGGAGTACCGTAATGGCGCTTATTATTATGGTGGATTGTGGGACGGAATGATGGATGATAAGGTGCAGATCTTTTCTACTAAGGAGGAGTTTGTGGGATGGCTGGCCTGCCAGTCAGATGCTTCGATGGCGCGTTTAGATGAAATAGATGCGTTTTATTGGGGGAACCAGACGGTGACGAGACAACGATTACAGGAATTTATTATATAAAAAAGAACATGTATCAGAAATAAAATTCTGTGCTGAAAAAAAATACCTGTTTTAATCAGGTAATGGAAAAGAGCGCCTGTGTCATATTTATTGGTACAGGCGCTCTCTTTTTCTGAAAATGGATTTTCATTCCTATTGGTGAATTCCCTTTTCCATGAATGTTTTTATTTGGTTAAGGTCGGATCATCCAAAACAGGATCCTTTACATTATTCAATATGACCAGCGGTGTAGAAGCTGCTTTATTAATTTTTACCTTCTCTAACTTTAATCCATTCACATCGTCAAAAATACAGGCTGTACGGAATTCTTGACCGGTATAGCTCAGTTTTACATTTTTGAAAGTGATGCCGCTTGCATGTCTTACATAAAAGCCCCATGCTGGCAGTTCTCTGAACATGGAGAATTCAGGGTAGTCGCTGATGGCCTCCGGAATACGGTGCAGGGAATCGACATTTATATTCGCTACCGCCATTTTAGACTTCTCTGCGTAGGTGATGTCTATATTTTCTATGGTCACATCCTGAATAGGATGACCTGGAATGCCATAAATGCCTGCCGGGAAAGTATTGTGTTCAAACAATTCACGGGGTCCTTCCATATTATAGCCCGCATCTGGTTTCGTTGCCGGAATTTCTGCCTTTACATTGGAGATCCGTACTTTACTGAGGGAACCGGGTTCGCGGTATGCCTGCCGTTTTCCTAAGCGCAGGAAGATGGCATTACCAGTATTCTTTGCCGTGATATTGCTGATATCAATGTTTTCTATCACACCGCCATCCACTGTTTCGATCGCGATAGCAGAGCGGAAGGTGTTGTATACATAAATGTTTTTAACAGTAATGTTTTTGAATCCCCCCATGGAACGGGTGCCCATTTTGAACCCACTGGCACTGGAACGTACTTTACAATTGGCGATGTAGATATTCTCGCAAAGGCCAGCCGTATCGTGCGATTTGAGGCAGATACCGTCGTCGGCTACATCAAAGCTGCTATTGGTGAGTTTTACATTTTTACAATCTACCAGATCAATGCCATCATTATTCAGGAAAGTATTACTAATTACTTTAATGCTATCGAAGACCATGTCAGCACAACTGATGTAGTCCTGTATCCAGCAAAGACCATTCAGGATGGTCACATTTTTTACAGTTACGTTTTTACAATTGCTGAAGGCGATCAGCATGGGACGGTTATTTTCCTCTGGCCGCATTTGGCCCCATTCATTATAGTGCTGCCATTCATTATCTTTTAAAGTGCCCTTTTTCAGCATATCAAAGATGTCTTTCAGCAGGAGTTCTCCTTGTCCGTCGATAGTTCCTTTTCCGGTGATACCAATGTTTTGCTGGTTGTCAGCCACGATGAGGGCGGAAGCTTTGCCCGGGCCGTAGTCTTTGCGGCTGGTAGTTGCGAGGAGGAAGGCGTTGGGGGAAAGATGTAACGTGACGCCTGTTTTAAGTGTAATGACACCGGTCACAAATTTTCCGGCTGGTATGACTACTGTTCCACCGCCAGCGGCAGCAGCTTTGTCTATGGCCTCCTGTATAGCGGCAGTATTGTTGGTACGGCCATCACCTTTGGCGCCGAAGGTGGTGATCGGGAAGTGTTTTTGTTGCGCAGATAGCTGAAAATAGTTTAAACATAACAGTAGCATCAATACCCTCATATCTTGTTGATTTTATATGGTCAACAAGATAATACACTGGTAGCGAAAAAAACAGTTTCCGCCTTCGGCAAAAGCTGTTTTTTTCATGTGGGAAGCCATTACCTGTTAGATCATTTTAAGAAGGGCTTCTCTATACAGGAGGTGGCTGCCATTGCTCATTTATCCAATGAAGGCTTTTGCAGGTATTTAAGAAGCATACGCGAAAGACATTGTCTGCCTTTGTAAATGTTATGCCTGCAAGCTACTGCAACAGCAGCAGGGAGTATCTATTAGTGAATGGTGCTATGGGAGTGGGTTAAATTGCAAGTTGGAGTGTCTCTGCTGCACTACCGGCGAAAGAAGAGAGTTGCAACCGGACGGTGAAGCTATCCGTTCTTTCCTGGATTTCCAGGCTGTATTCATTGGGGTATAACAGGTCCAGTCTTCTCTTTACATTCTGTAAGCCTATTCCGCTATATTGACCTGATTCCTTGTTCGCCGTACTATTGCTCACAGTAAACACCAGTTTCTCCCCTTCCAGTTCCAGGTAAATATTGATCCAGTTGGCCTCATCGCCAGATACGTGCTTGAATGCATTTTCAATAAATGTCATCAGTATAAATGGGGCAATGGAAAGGTGCGATACGGTTTTGTCTGTAAAATCGACCTGTATGCGGGTGTTTTTATTCTGTCTTAATTTCTCCAGTTCAATGAAGTTCTCCAGGAAGTTGATTTCCTTATCGAGTGGAATGTGGCTGTCATTGCATTCGTATAACTGATGTCTTAATAACTCCGAGAATTTAGCCAGGGATGCACTTGCTACATCCGGGTTCTTATGGATCAGGAAGAAGATGGAGTTAATACTGTTGAACAGAAAATGTGGATTGAACTGGTTGCGGAGAAATTGTAATTCCGTTTCCAGTTTTTCTTTTTCCAGTAGTTGTTGCCGCTCTTTTGTCTTCATCCAGTGTTTGGCCAGTTTGATGCTCATGGCCAGTGTCATACTCGCGATAGTACTTGGCAGGGCTTTGCCTACAAATCCAAAGAAGCAGAGATCGCTGGGGGTAGGTATCAGGTAATATCCTCCTACTATGCATAATGTAGCCGCGATCAGGGTGAGTGAGAGGTAACCCATGTAGGCCTGATTTCTACCTTTCTGCAAAAACTTTGGAATGAGGTAGTACAGGTTGAAATACACCGCCACTGCCTGGAAAACTACATAGAAGGCAAATTCCACGGCGTATGGGGTGAATAGAATCGTATTGGCTGCTCTGAGCGGATCGCCATAAGACACCACCCACCAGGCGTAATGATACATCACCCAGAATGGCAGATGGTAGAGTCTGTAACGAAATAACCAATGCTTTTCCATATCCCTAATTTACAAAATTCCTGTGTGGTGGCAGGAGAATTATATGAAATGACGTAGATAAATGGTCAAATGCACCTGGTTATACATGAGTGGAACTACAGCGTTTCATCAATTATTTACTACGGGTGGTCATACGCTTTTTTCGAAGGGAAGGATTTGTGATTCTTTTGCTGAAAACATGCATTATGAAACGCCTTTTTCTGTTATGCTATCTCTTTGCAATTTGTCCGGCGGCAATGGCCCAGGTAAGTGGTAAACTACAGGATGTGCAAGGGGCGCCGGTTCCTTTTGCTAATGTCATTTTATTAAGAGCTGCTGACAGCAGTATTTTTAAAGGAGCTGTCTCTGATGAACAGGGAGGATTTCTGATGGCTGATGTGCCTGCAGCACATTATGTATTGAGGGTAAATGCAATCGGGTACATGGTATTGAATGTGCCTGTTTCAGGACCGGTTAACTTAGGAACGCAGGTTTTACAAACTAATCAACGGCAGTTGGGAGAAGTGGTGGTACGTGGCACCAAACCACTTTATCAGCAACAGGAAGAGGGGATGGTGGTAAATGTGGAAAGTAGTATTCTTTCTAAAGGTAGTGCAGCGCTGGATGTATTGGAACGTGCACCGGGGATCATGATAGACCATCGCAATAATAGTATTTCTATGAATGGGAAAAGTAGTGTGATGGTTATGCTGAATGGAAAACTGCTACGCATGCCTGTTACACAAATTGTCGCTTTGCTGAGAGGGATACGTGCAGACGACATCGATAAGATTGAGCTGCTGACTACTCCCGGTGCAAAGTACGATGCGGAAGGTGATGGAGGGATCATCAATATTGTTCTAAAGAATAGCAGCAAGGTTGGGTTTAATGGCAATGCCAGTGTAACGGGAGGATATGGATGGGGAGAAAAGGCGGGAACCAGTGTACAAATGGGGTATAACAACTGGTATGGCTCTTATAGCTATAATCACAACAGAAGTAATGCGAACTGGCATGCCATAGGCACCGCTGAAGAACCTTTGCTGGGAGGGCTGACTTATTCTGATGTAACTGGCGTGATGCAACCTGTGGAAAACAGTCACACTGCAAGAGTGGGCTTTGATTCAAAACATATGGGCGGTAGTTTGCTATATGGATATAGTCATACGCATTTGCATAATATCAATTCCGGTATTTTCAATGTATTGCCAGATTCTATGCTGTACAATCATGTTGATGTAAATGAGTTCATGAAATGGAAGAATACCATCGCGGATTTTTATATAGAAGGCAAGCACCTGAACCTGGGCCTGGATTACCTGCGGTATACCATGGATCGCCCCAGCAAGGCTGTTAACTCATTTGTAAATGTAGAAGGACAGGAGATCGGGAATAACGATACTTTATTCGCTCCGATACAGGAAGGGTATGCTCATACCCTGATACAGGTGGGTGTTGCGAAACTGGATTATACACGGCAGTTGAATAGCATGTTGAAATTGGAAGCGGGTGTAAAAGGGAGTTATAATCGTACAGAGAGTGCATCGGGTATTAAAAGCCTGGTAGATGGTAAGTATGTAACCGGCGCAAATGCAACGAACGACGGTGTGATGAAGGAAGTGATTGCGGCGGCTTATGCTTCTGTGAAATGGCAGCTGGATTCTACTACTGCATTGACAATAGGCAGCCGGTATGAATATGCAGATACGCGATTGAACACGGAACGTAAGATGGGGAAATTATTTCCGGTGATCTCTATTAATAAGCAATTGCCGGGTGGGCATGAATTGTTCTTTTCTTATAATAAGCGCATCACCAGGCCTGCTTATACTGATTTAGCGTCCTATAAATCTTATACTGGTCCTAATTCTTATGAATCGGGTAATCCTTCGTTACTACCTACTATTACAAATATTTTCAAGGTGGGGTATAATTATAAGGGTTATTCATTTACGCTGTTAGCCAGTAGAGATGATCATCCTATTGTGCGCTGGCAGATGACGGAAACTCCGGATAGTGCGGTGTTGATAGTGTCTTCACAAAATATGTTGTGGCAAAATAACCTGGTATTTCAGGCAAGTATTCCTGTGAAGGTGAATGAATGGTGGAGTATGAATTACTCGTTGTTGGCGGCGTATCGTCAGTTTAGGCTAGATTATACACGCGTAGCGGCGGAGAAAGGGTATTTCACAGGGAGTATAAATTTCAGTGAGCAGTTTAAAATCAATAAAGGGTGGTCGGGCGAGTTGTCTGGTTTTTATTGGGGCCCTTCCTATGATGGTTCTAAAAAGGTGGGTGGTTTCGGTGAAGTGAATATAGGTGTGAAGAAGGAATTAGGTAAGGGTATCTTACAATTTGCTGTGGAGGATATAGCGGCCAGCATGCACATTCCTTTTTATTTTGGAGCGGTGACAGAAGAGGCGCATAATTTAAAATCCAAAGTAGTATATAGTGCAGAGTCTTCTTACTTTCCTGTCATGAAGCTTACGTACAGCAGGGCATTTGGTGGACCTAAACAAAGCCATAAGGAGGGCGGGGCGAAGGAGGAACGGGAGCGGATCAATTAGAATAAATTATTATTTTTGTCATACTATGACAATGTATACAACCTACCGTATTTTCGAATCCCGTGAAGAGGCTGCTGCTATGCAGGCTTTATTAGCGAAAAACGGCATCCCTAACTCAATGGAAGAAGGCAAGGCGATTTTTGATACGGCGATCGTTGGTGCTTTGAACAGGCAGCAGTTTTTTGTTAAAATACCACAGGACAAATTTCTGACTGCAAATGCCATACTGGAAGCGGCAATAGATCTCGATGCGCTGGAGGTGGAGGATGATTATTATCTCTTGTCATTTACGGATGAGGAGTTGTTGGACGTAGTGAAAAAGAAGGATGAATGGGGCGAGTTTGACTATGCGTTGGCAAAGAAGTTGCTGGCCGAAAGAGGAATTCCTTTGCAGGAAGCAGACTTGCAACTGATGCAGGTGAAAAGGGAGCAGGAATTGAAGACGCCGGAGAAGGGAGGCATGGGACTTATCATTGGTGGGTACATAATGGTGTTGCTGCATTCATTCATCGCCTTTGCAATTGGTTTAATTTTAATCACCTCTTACAGAAAGTTACTGGATGGCACAACTGTGCCGAAATATAGCCGACGTGCACGCTTGCATGGTAAAATTATTGCAATAGGGAGCCTGGGGGTATATGGAATCATCCTGGTCTTTAGGTTTATAAATGATATGCCTGCGAACCCGGTTGCAACGCTCCTGTTAGGTTTTGTACAGTCTTTTTTTTAGTGCCTTACGAGTATCACAACCATCGCTGATCCGCATCATCAGTCGGTGATAAACAATATTTTATCTTAGTGATAACATTCTTCTAATGCTAAAGGGTGGGAAATAGGTATGCGTAAATAAAGACCTCCTTAAAGATGGTAAATTGGAAGAGTGATGAAAATGCGGCCCCGGACTGATTACCCGGGGCTTTTTTTTATAGGGCGACTTCCAAAAGTAGTATGATGGCGTCATTGGATAAAGCTTCCAATTCTACTTCCGCTACTTCCCACAATCCCAGTCCGTCGCCATTGTGCAATAACCTGTACTGCACTTCGAAAGCCCCTTCTATATTAAAAACGAATACACCTTTGTTTTTGTCTTTTAATGGGTAACTGGTTTCAGCCCTGCCGTTGAATTTGCCCACAGACAAGGTATACGTATCATTGTGAATGAGTGAATGCAACAGGTCTTTATGGCTGAGATCGAAGGTGGTAAGTGTTGATTGACCAGTTGGGGTGTGGATCCATAATTGCAGGAACTTCACCAGGTCATTTTCGTAGGGATTACGTACTTCAAATGCTGTATTCGGTGTAAGGTGTAGTACCTGCACCTGTCCTGCTTCCAGCAGGCCACAATGTCCCTGATCAGTAGCGAACGTGATAGCGCCTACTATTGGTAGCAGGATAATATCAGCGGGGGATTCTATTTCCATTCGAAAACCTTTGCCACCAGCCAGTACGTCTTCGTTCAGTACGTAGAGTGCACCAAAGGGCTGTTTGTGTTCGTTGAAATACCTGCCGAAGTTGAATGTATTGTAGGTGCGGAACCATGGCATTTCGTTATAGCCGCGTTCATCAGACAGGTACATTTTCCCTTTTGATTGTGGTATCATGCTTTTATAGAATAAATACTGAGGTATGGTTGTAAGGAAAACATGTCAGTCAGTGTTTCACCGTTCTCAGGTTCATTGTTCGTGGTGACAAGTAGCTGATTCCCGATGGTATCATGCCAGATGAGTGGTTCGGATATGAAGTTCACAGCTACCTGGTGTTTGGTCTTGTCGGTGATGTCTGAATTGATAATTTCGAATTTGAAATTTTTGAAAGGGAGAAAGGTTTTGCCAATGTTATTTGTGATGTCAGGTATTTTTCCATTCAGTTGCTTGAGGTAGCCAATGATGGCTGGTGTGACAAGGAAGTGGAGTCTGTCAGCATTGGGTACATGGGCCATGAGTTCAGCGAAGGTGTTGTATTTCTTCTCAGGATTGAATGTTTGTGCTTGCAGCAGGTATTCGTACCAGGAGCCTTCGAGGAGCATTTGGTCCCAGGGTTTGGTGGCAGCGGCGTCAATGAGTTTGCGATATATGAGGCGGATGATCTTCATTGTTACTGTAATTAAGAGGGCCGCTTATGTAGCGACCCTCAATATGAAAGTGACTTATTTTATTCAACCAATCGACAATCATCGAGGGGATGTTCATTTAAAATAGGTCCTGTATTTATGCGGCTACATAGATGGTATGTGTCAGGGTATAGCCTGCGGATACGCTGCCAGTTACGGTAGCGAGTTCATTGGCAATAGAGTCACTGAATACCATGTCGGAGGAGTTGGAAGTATCTTGTGTACCGTGCGCTTTGTAGTCGGTAGCAGTGGTGTATACCGTATTACACACATCGGTAGGGAAAGCGATTTGTGTGATGAGCAGGGAGGTACCGCTGCTGTTGTACACGTGTACATGTATGTGTGGTGCTCTGCCTGAATACCAACCGGGGAAGATACTGGTGAAGGTGACTAAACCATTAGAGTCGGTCGTTTGTCTGCCTCTCAGGAAGTGAGAAGAAGTATAGTCAACGCTGGAATATCCACCACCGGGGTTCACTACATATTCAGAGTAGTAACCTACTGCGGTGCAATGCCAGATGTCAACCAGTGCACCGGAGAGTGCATTACAACTGTTTTTGGTGTTGTTGATGGTAATCTTTACGGTGAGTGGTACACCTGCTTGTCCATCTACAATGTTACTTCTTACATAGGAAGATGGGGTCTTTGTAGGATATGGTCCTGCTGTTTCGGTGGCAGTCACGGTGCAGGAGGAAGCTGCGCTTCCGGTACCGGTACTGGTGCTGTCTGTACTGGTAGTCGTATCGGTGTCTTTTCCGCACGACGATACTGCCAGCGGGGCAACGGCTGCTAAACCTAAAGCAGCGAGGGTGTTTTTCAAGAAGATTTTTCTTTCCATGGCACGATGTTTAATTAAATATTTGAGTTGGTCGCTCATGTAAATGTATCTTACAATCGTGATTGGAAGCGAGTTTTGTCGGTGAAGGATGGAATTGTTGCGGTAAATTGAAAGGTCTTTTTTACACTAAAAAAAAGTAACCGGTTAAGATTAAACCTTGGCTTTCTTAACCGGTCTAAGTGAGGTTTTTATATAAAATAAGTCTTTATAAATCGCAGTGCGTTATCCGAAAAAATACGGGTGATGATTTCATGTGGTGAAAGCTGATTATAGGTTTGTAATACTGTTTTTCCTCTTCCCTGCATATAATTATAAGCATGTCTTTCCAGGTAATCTGCCAGGAAGGGAATTTCTTCTTCGGTCCAGAATGCATTGAGTGGATCTATGATACCATCGAAGTCGCTGCCGATAGCGATGTTGTTCCATGCAAATAATCCATGGGTATTTAATAGTTCTGCGATGTGCTGCACCTGATTCCAGAGTAGTGCAGAACGGTAATGCATGATTTTGTTTCTGAATAATGAATGTGGGGTATCATGTAGGGTCGCAGCACTGGCTATGCGGCGTTCATCGAGTTGTAGGCCCATGATGCCATCTGATTGTGCGAGGTAGAGAATTTCGTCGTCGTAGAAGTTGATATCCTCCTGTAGTAGTTTATACCCTGTTTCCAAGATATCTACCACGGGTTCATTCATAGACCGAAGTCCGTTGGCGGCGGCGTGGCTCATGATGAGCGGCACTTTGATGTTGTTCGTTTTTAAGTAATGGATGTATTCACTGCGGGCGAGTGCACTCATATGTTTGATGTCGATGAGAATACGTTTGTTGTTGGTGTTGTCTAATAGTGTTTCGAGTACTTTCCATCCCAGGTCAGTGAATCCGGTATTGATACCTTTGCTTTGATCAGTGGCGTCTGCCACAAGGCCACTGAGGCTTTTGGCGTGACCGCACAGGTGATTCCAGAAGTGATGTGCAAAGGTGACGAAGAAGGGTTTGAATTCCCATTGTTTTAATGCAGCAGCATGCGCCAGTACTTCCTCCTGATTGGGATCGGTTTCTAATCCGGTATTGAGTACGTGCATGCCTTCGATGGTGAGCAGGAAACAAATGGTGGTGATGCCATCATTCAGGGATTGCCAGTATTCGATTTCAGTGTAATTTTTGACGAGTACATAGCGGTATTTGCCATTGATGACGGTGTTGTGTAATTGTCGGTAGAAGTTGTATTCATCTGTCAGATCAGCATAATAGTCGGTGATCTGTTGAATAAAATTAATCCTTTCTTTCCCGATGCCGAGGGCAAAATCATTCAATACATCGGATACACTGCCAGTGCCCAGGTTGTTGTGTACAAACCATTTTTCCAAGGGGTACAGTGATGGGCATACAATGTGGACATTGCCATAGGTGAGTGCACTGGCATTGGCCTGTGAAAATTTGGTTAGTCCGCCGACGTAGTTGAGTAGTTTATCGGTCAGTGAGGGCGGGTCATAGTACCAGAGGCTATTGGGTTTGGAAGGATCGGGACTATTACGCCGTGTGGGCGATACGCTAAAGCTCTTGCCAAACGGTTTCATGGAAGGATGGCAATGGAGGTCGATGTAAGGTGTTTCCATTTTTGGGGGTTTTGAGAAATAATAAATAAGGTGGATTTATTGGTGGGGTGGTCATAAAGGTAAGAAATAAGAAAGAAGCCACGAAAAGTACAACAGATAATATGTTTTGTCAATTGACGGCAGGTGACAAGTGAGTTAGCTTTGTTTTATTGAAAGCACCTTCCTGCAGTGGGGCTTTATTACATGGGCTAATTATAAATAGCCTTCTGTGTTTGGACAAAAATGCGTAATATAGCATGCTGTTTGAAAGTTTCCCCTGTTCCTGCGAGAGAATGTGCACTCACTTTTTTTAAATACATAATTTATGGAACACCAATTGCATTACGATACTGTTTCCAATGCTATTACCGCTTTGAAGAAAAGAGGTTTTACGATTGATTTTAATCTGGAGGACAATTATATCGTTGCACAGGAGGGAAAGGTGCATGTGAATGATTTCACCATCGTGGATGTGTATAGGTATGAGGGTAATTCGGATCCGTCGGACGAGGCGGCGGTGTATGCCGTTGAGTGCTCGAATGGGATGAAAGGGATATTGGTATCGGGGTATGGTCCGTCGGCAGATGCTTTGACAACTGAAATGCTGGAAAAACTGAAGATTAAGTAATTATAAACAATTTTTATATGAAAGCTAATATTGGAATCAGCGAGAAGAACACAAAAGCTGTTGCGCTTATCTTAAATCAATTGCTGGCAGATGAACAGGTGTTATTTGCGAAGACCCGCAATTACCACTGGAATATTGAGAGCCCTAGTTTTATGGAGCTGCATAAGTTATATGAAAGACTATACACTGAACTGGCAGAAACGATTGATGAGATAGCGGAGCGTGTACGTAAGATTGGGCATTATGCGGAAGGCCGCCTGGCGGATTACCTGAAACTGGCTAATCTGCAGGAAGGTGATTATACGAATGATCAGACTACCCAGATTAAGAATTTGCTGGATGACCATGAGACGATTATTCGTGGCGTACGTGCGCATATTGAAAAGGTGGAAGATGAGTATAAGGATACTGGTTCAGCAGATTTCCTGACAGGAGTGTTGAAAGAGCATGAGGAGTGGGCGTGGTTCCTGCGTTCTTATCTGAAATAATGATATGGGTTTAGGGCGGCTACGGCCTCCCCTAGCAAAAAACGCTTTTGCCGAAGGTAAAAGCGTTTTTTTGTGCCCTCAGGTTGTGGAAAATCGCCTCCACTAACTTATGTTGATTTATCTTAATTTGTCAGGTTGGTACATAAATTGTGTTAATATCCTATCTGGTTAGCCTTGGTTTGAAAATTGATTAATTTTAATTTTTACACATATGTACTATGATTGAGATACAGCAGATAAAAGAGCGGATAGCAGCAGGGTGTTATCATGATGCGAACAGTTGTTTCGAACTGCGCATTATGTTGATGGATGCTGCCTCGACACTCACTGCAAAGCATATTTCGAACCTACGCCGGGACAAGGATCCTCACATTTCGCTTATCCTATTGCGGGCTTTCAGAAGTATAAGGCAGCATTATTTTTCGTTGGAAAAAGCCAGGGAGGGTGATCTGGAATGTTTTAATAAAATAAAAGATGCAGTGGTAGTGGAACTGACGAATTTATGCCAGCAGTTAAAGGGAAACATTATTTCACTACATGTAGAAAATCCTTCCGAATTAAAAATTGCTCAATAAACTGATGCCGCAGTAACTTGCGGCAATTTCTTTTTAAATTGGATATATGAAAATAGGATGGGCAGGACTCGGCAACATGGGGAAACCTATGGTGAAGAACCTGGTAAAGGCAGGCTTTGACGTGCAGGTATATAACCGTACGGTATCGAAAGCGGAAGAATTTGCAAAGGAAACGGGTGTGAAGGTTGCGGCTACACCTGCGGATCTTGTGAAGGATGTAGATTGTGTCATCACGATGGTATCGGATGATGCGGCATTGCAGGAGATCTGGGATCAGTTGCTGGCGGCTCCGTTACCTGCGGGGTTACTGGCGATTGATATGAGTACGGTATCGCCGGATACGACCCTGGCAATGGCGGCGCGTGTGAAAGAGAAAGGGATTGCTTACCTGGATGCACCGGTATCCGGGAGTGTGAAACCGGCGGAAGACGGGCAGCTGATAATATTGGTAGGTGGTAATCAGGTGGATTTTGAGCGGGCGAAGCCTGTATTTGATAGTCTGGGTAAGTCGGCTACGCTGTTGGGTGACAATGGTGCTGGCAATTATGCCAAGCTGGCTATCAATGCATTCCTGGGTATTACGGTACAAGGATTGGCAGAGGCGGTGATTTTTGCGAAGAAGCATGGTATAGGGCCGGAACAGTTGTTGCCATTGATCAATGAAGGGGGTGTAGGAAGTGGGATTACCAGGATCAAGACACCGGGGATTATACATGGGAATTATGCACCTGCGTTTGCGCTGAAGTTGTTGGCGAAGGATATCAGGTTAGCGAGGGAGCAGGGAATGGATACACCGGCAGGGGTGACGTTGAGTGAGGCGCTGAATGGTGCAGTGAAGGAAGGATTGGGGGATGAGGATATGATGGCGATATTGAAATACTTATCATAGAGAGTTTTGAATGAGGTTATCTCAAAAGTAATTTTTATCCGATTTTATTCGGGTACCTGATGAGGAGAATTTTCGTTTACGCAATTCTCAGGGGCTTCAGATTACTTTTGAGACAACCTCTTTTTTACAGGTCTTCTTCCACAGAAGCAGTAGGGGCCGTGTTCTTTACAGCTGCAATGCCTACTTCCATACCTTGTTTAGTTTCATACATTTGACTGTTGCCTATTACCTGTCCGTTAGTCGCTTTTAGATTAAAGTAGTGTTTCCCGTTGGTCGATTCTTTCCTTTCATAGCGGGCGTCGTTAGGCGCGTTTGTTTTAACTGATTCAATCCCGTTTTCACAATTAGCTTTTTGAACGTAGGTTTCGCTGGTGAGGATAGGTTCACCATTGCCAGCTTTGAGGTTAAAATGGAATTCACCATTTTTTGCTTTGGAGATAACGAATTTACCCATGGTTTGTGGTGTTTTAAGTTTGTCTCTGAAGTTAATGAAATTTGGTGTAAGTATTTGGCCTACATATGGATGTGGCAGGGTGAACAATATACCTTTCAGGGATGTTAACTTTGACTAAATTACACCCTGACATGAAAACCTTATGCAATTTAGCGATGATCGCATTATTGGCTGTTGCCTGTAAGACTACCCGGCATATGTATGATAGCAATGAGCCGTTGGACAAGGTTTATAACCGGTCCATTAATCAGGCGATGATTGCAGACACGACCAAAACAATAGACACGCTGCAGGCGATAGTAGCCGGCAATCCAGTATTACAATGGAAGACCATTAACGGACAGCAATATGTGCTGATGGGAACGTTTATGAAGTACCCGAAAAGTTTCCCTCCGGGTGATTCGATCAATAATAGTTGGGGGGAGATGTGGCTTTTCATTCCCAATCAGATGAAGTACAGGTTGGGGAGTCAGTTTACAGCTACGTCAGATACGTTGTTACGGTTGAGTCAGATGTTGGGATTACCGCCGGTGAATGGAAATAAGTATATCGCGCAGGTATGGGTTCCTGCTAATAAGCTGTATCGGCCTGCGGGGAGTCCTGATGTAACGACGACGCATGCTAGTCCGGTGTTGTCGGTGGGGGTATCAGACGAGTATAAGGCGTGGTTTAATGGATATATCATTTCTTCATATTTTCAGCCATTGCCGGCTGGGGCGTCACATTATCCATGGACGAGGATGGGGTATACGTATGACTGGAATCCAAGGGTAAATAGAGTGGGTGTGAGTGAGTTTGTGTTGCCGAAGGGGTGTGGTATATGGGTGGAGAATATGACGACGGCGAGTGGATTTTTTAAATAATAATAGCCCCATTATTTTTAGAAAGCTTTTGCAGTGTTTGCAAAGGCTTTTTTGTTTGAAAATGGATTTTCATTCCCGTTGGTGAATTCCCTTTTTCATGAATGTTTTTGTTTGTGCCTATTTTCATTAATAGTAAATACCTAAAAGCTGTTTTTCTCAGAAAGCGGATTAATTTCGTGATTTAATTACGAGCTATGCAAACAACGGAATCCTCGTCGCGCGGGAAATCCCTTCTTATTTTTATTTTAGGTGCACTAACAGCATTAGGCCCCTTCTCCATTGACATGTATTTGCCGGGTTTTGATTCCATTGCAAAAGACCTGGGGGTAACTACGGCAGAAGTCGGCCTTTCTTTGTCCAGTTATTTTATTGGTATTTCAGCAGGGCAGTTATTATATGGCCCGCTGTTGGATCGTTTTGGACGCAAGAAGCCGCTGTATCTGGGGCTTTGCCTGTATATCCTGGCATCGGGAGGCTGTGCGATGGTGCATAGTTTGCAGGGGTTGGTGATCTTGCGTTTTTTCCAGGCAATTGGCAGTTGTGCGGCCACGGTGGCTGCCATTGCGATGGTGAGAGATTTGTTTCCGGTACAGGATAATGCGCGGGTATTTGCGTTGTTGATGTTGGTAGTGGGGGCGTCTCCTATGATTGCGCCTACGGTGGGGGGATATGTAACATTGGCTTTGGGGTGGCATTCGGTGTTTATTATATTGGGTGGATTGGGGATAATGATTTTGCTGGCGAGTATCTTTTTATTGCCGGAGAGTTATGAGCCGGAGGTGAATATGTCGTTAAAGCCGGGGCCGATTATTAGCAACTTTATGGCGGTGGTGAAAGAGCCACAGTTTTATACGTATACGTTGGCGGGATCATTTGCATTTGCGGGATTGTTCGCCTATGTATCGGGATCGCCGATGGTGTTTATGGAGATATTTCATCTGGATAAGACGGTGTATGGGTGGATTTTTGCGGGGTTGTCGATTGGCTTGATTGGGTCTAGCCAGGTGAATAGTTGGGTGCTGCGTCGTTACAGGAGTGATCAGGTAGTGCAGGTAGCGGTGGTCGCGCAGGCGTTGACAGGGATTTTGTTTGTGGTGGGGGAATATCGGGGATGGTATCAGTTGCCGCATGTGATTGTGTTGTTGTTTGTGTTTTTAAGTTGTGTAGGGTTTGCGAATCCTAATACGTCGGCGTTGTCTATTGCGCCGTTTAAGAAGCATGCGGGGAGTGCGGCGGCGTTGATGGGGGCTACGCAGATGGGTATAGGGGCATTGGCGTCAGTGGGGGTGAGTGTGTTTTATAGTCATACGGCGTTGCCGATGGCGATGATAATGGCCGGGACGGCGATGATGTCGGTGTTGTTGCTGGCGGTGGGGCGCAGGCAGATAAAGCATCCGATAGTGATGCATGATGGGGATGATGCGATAGTGGTACATTAGGGAAATATCATTTCAGCTCTATTACTCTCTTATTTGGCTTTTATGGTGATGTGTCCTGTTTTCAGGTTGTCGCCGGTTACTTCTAATTTAATTTTTCCTGCATGGCCGGTATTCCGCAGTATAATCAATCCTTTTCCTCGGAAGGTGGTGAGGGTTGGCTGCTGAAAACTGGCCATGCGATTTGGTGCTCCGCTACCAGCGCCTGCCAGCGTAGCGGGACCAGTTATGCTGAATTTTAGTGGCAGGTCAGCATAAGGCACTACATTTCCTTCATTATCCTGTATTTCCACGATTACATATGATAGTGATTCCACATCAGCATGGATCGAATTTGTATCTGCACGTAATACAATGTTCGCTGGTTCGGAAGTAGAGACCAGGTATTTCATCCCGATAGGTTTTTTGTTTCTATCCAGTGCATTGGCTACGATAGTACCGGGTTTGACGGGGACTTCGAAGGTCGCAGTCAGGTCCTGGTTTGTTTCTTTGGTTGCCAGCACTTCTCCGTTTTGTTCCAGTTTTACATACTTTGCCCGGGTGAAAACTCTTACCTGCATGGGCTTTCTTACATGTTTAGGATATGACCAGCGGGGAAGTTCATCCGGCCAACCCCAGAAACTGGTTTTCTCATTGGCGGTATCTGGTGTGTGTACGAGTATTTCGATCGGGCTTCTTCTCCACACCACATCTCTGTAATAGGATTGTGGTTTTTTCTCACCGGTAATGTCGAGATCTCCGCACCAGGCATTGAACCAGGGCCAGGTAAGACGGGCGCTATCCTGATTGGCGTAAATAGAGTGGCCGATGCCGGCTTCACCCAGGTAATCCATGCCTGCCCATACAAAATCACCGATTACGAAATTTAATCCTTCCACGTGGTTCCAGGCATTTTGGAAATCGCGGGCGGTGGTTTCAGTACCCATCATGATTCTATCTTTCACTCTTTTTTTATCGAAGTAGTAATTTGACCAGAGGTAATTATATCCGGCTACGTCGAGGAGTGCGAGCGGTTTGTCTGCATCTTCCCACTTCAGGGGGCCACGGCCAAAGTCATTGAAGGCAGCGGTGATGAGGCGGGAGGAGTCGAGCGATTTGATGGTAGCGATGAGCTCTTTGGTAAGGAGGAGACCTCTGAATTCAGCTCTTTCATGGATTTCGTTGCCGATGCTCCACATAATAACGGAGGGGTGGTTTCTGTCGCGGCGGATGATGGATTCGAGATCTTTGGTGTGGTGGTCGTGGAAGAAACGGGCGTAGTCGGCAGGGGTTTTTTCATCTTCCCAGGTATCGAAGGCTTCGTCGATGACGAGCATGCCGAGGCTATCGCAGGCGTCGAGAAATTTAGGGGAGGGAGGGTTATGGCTGGTACGGATGGCGTTGAAGCCATTTGCTTTCAGGAGGGCGATTTTTCTTTCTTCGGCGCGATCGAAGGCGGCGGCACCGAGGAGGCCGTTGTCGTGGTGGACGTTGGCACCTTTGAGGAGGGTGCGGATGCCGTTAATAAGAAGGCCGGAATTAGGGTCTATTTTGACGTTTCTGATGCCGGTGGGGATGACTACTCTGTCAAGGGTGATATCGTCTTTTTGGAGGGATATTTCGGTTTTGTAGCGGTATGGGAGGTCGGGTGACCAGAGTTGGGGGTTGCTGATGGTGATGGTGTTGGTGTTTGATTCGGCAACGAGGGTGTTGGCGGCGTCGAGGAGGCGGAGGAGGAGGGTGGTGCCGGTGGGGATGGTTGTGTTGACGGTGAGGGTAGCGGTGGCGAGGGAGGTGTTGGTGGTGTTTGTTCCTGTTTCAGTAGTCAAATCTGTTTTCGTAAGGATGGCGATGTTATCAATATCCAGGTGTACTGGTGGCAGGTTGATCAGGTATACATGTCTATAAATCCCTGAACCTGTGTACCAGCGGGAAGTCACGCCTTCATTTTTAACTTTCACCGTAATGGTATTGATTTTACCTGCTGGTGACAGGTAGGGCGTCAGGTTGTAGGTAAAAGGAGTATAGCCATAAGGGTGGTTACCTAAGTGGTGGCCATTGATCCAGACATCGCTGTTCATGTATACGCCATCGAAACGAATATGGAGGTGGCCGTTATTGAGGGCGGGCAGGGTAAAGGATTTTTTGTACCAGGCGGTGCCGCCTACGGTATATGCACCTTGTTCTTTGGCAGGGCTGTATTTGTAGAAAGGGCCGATGATGGTGCTGTCGTTTTGATCAGGAAGGTCTTCAATGCTCCAGTCATGAGGCAGCTGAACGGTACGGGCGGCGTTCATGAGGGAGTCTTTTTGGAAGAGCCAGTTATCGTCGAACCTGATCTCTCTTTCTGTGAGGCGGATGTTTTCAGGTGTAGGTGGTTTAGGTGTTTTTTGTGGTTTTTGCGCATAGGAGCTGATGGCTGTCAGCAGACAGAAGGCTGGGAGTAGTTGGCGGAGGTATAGTTTGACAATCATTTTTTCACAGGATTAGGGTAAAAATATAAATTTTTAGGGATAAAGGGTTTTATTCGAACAAGCATCGAAGAAGCGACGAACTAGCGACGAGGAATGGGTATAGAACGGTCGAGGAATGGGTATAGAACGGTCGAAGAATGGGTATAGAACAGTCGAAGAATGGGTATAGAACGGTCGAAGAACGGGTATAGAACGGTCGAAGAACGGGTATAGAACAGTCGAAGAACGGGTATAGAACAGTCGAAGAAAGGGTATAGAACAGTCGAAGAAAGGGTATAGAACAGTCGAAGAAAGGGTATAGAACAGTCGAAGAAAGGGTATAGAACAGTCGAAGAAAGCATATAGGATAGTCGAACCAAAGCCTATAAGATAGTCGAACAAACGGGATAAAACCTTCGGGGAAATGCCAGTAAATACAGGGTTTGGGAATATTTTTCCAGACTTTTTTTAAAAAATATTTGGAATGAATTGAACAATTCCTATCTTTGCATCCCCAACGACGAAGAATGGTAGTGAAGAAAGAGAAAAAGGGCGCACGGGGCGTAGCGTAGTCCGGTTATCGCGCCTGCTTTGGGAGCAGGAGGTCGCAAGTTCGAATCTTGCCGCCCCGACCGGAAAAAAGGAGATCAAGTAATTGATCTCCTTTTTTCCTTTTATTTGACCTGTGAATTAGGCTTGCGCTGTTTTATTTATCTACACTGGAATGATTTTTTAGAAAAAATTTACCAACTATAATAAAAACTTATTAAGTTTGCTCTCCCAAATGAGATCTTCTATTTAGAAGAACACATTATTCGGGGCGTAGCGTAGTCCGGTTATCGCGCCTGCTTTGGGAGCAGGAGGTCGCAAGTTCGAATCTTGCCGCCCCGACAAAAAACCGGTAAAAAGGAGATCAGGTAATTGGTCTCCTTTTTTGTGAAATCTCCTACCAACTTGTCTTTTTTATTCCATAATACCAATCAGGATACCTTATCAAAGGTGCTCAATTCTCCCAATTTTAAAGCATTATTTCCATAATAATCAGTTTTATAGCAGGATTTCTCACAGCAATTTTGTTACTCAACTGGATATTCTGAAAATTTGGTAAGAAGTATTTCTTCTATAGTGAAAGTATTATCTTTCACTATAGTTACATGTACGACTATTACATAAATTTATGAGTTGGCTGTAATTTGACAACTTCGTAAGAGGTCTTATAGAGAAATAAAATGAGCGATTATATAATAACAACTGAACGACTTGGTTTAAGACGGTGGCTTGATTCAGACATCCAACCATTTGCAGAGATGAACAAAGACGTAGACGTAATGAGGTTTTTCCCTAAAAGCTTGACAGATAGGGAAACATTAGAAATGGTGCAAAGAATCAAATTGCATTTTGACGAAAATGGATTTGGGCTCTTTGCAGTTGAAAACAAACTAACAAAAAAATTTATTGGTTTTACCGGATTTGCTATTCCAACATTTGACGCATTTTTTACTCCCTGTGTTGAAATTGGTTGGCGATATAAAAAAGAAGCTTGGGGACAAGGTTTTGCAACAGAAGCCGCTAATGCTTGTTTGAAATATGGTTTTGACATCCTGGAATTTGATAAAGTCGTTTCATTTACTTCAATAATAAATGTGAAGTCAGAAAAAGTAATGAGAAGAATAGGTATGAACTACGTAGGGGAATTTGACCATCCCAAGGTTGAACACAATAGTAGGCTTAGACGTCACATTTTGTACCAAATTAATACTAAGCAACTTTAGTCAATATCGAATTAAACTACAGTCAACAGTGTGTTTATAAATTGTGGCTGGATGTTGTAGGATTCAACTATAAATCGCTATTTTGTTTTTGTGGTTAATTGAAACTAATGTTTTGCAAATGCCACAACTTAATGGGTCGGCAGTAGTATAAGTTGCAAGAGACAGTTCCAGATCCCATACAAATGGAGAAATCGTATTTATCTTCTCTTTCAACCCAAAGCGACTTTGCATACAGGCACTGTTGAAAGTGAGCGGACAGTGAAAGAATTGGAATGGATTTAGGGGCCAGTTTGTTAGTCTGGATTTATCAAGCCTTCAACCTCCATTGACGCTAAAGTTCGAAAAGTGTCTGCTCGCCGCGATTGAAAGGAAATGCCAGCTTCACCCTTATATAGTCTGAAATGCCATTTCATTCTGCCATTATCCCCAAAAGCCATGTTCCCCGGGAAAGTCCCAATACCTTATTTTAAAAATAGTGAACTACCTACTGACATAACGTTGTCAGCAGACCACCGCATCTTTGATCTACAAAAAACCTTTCATGAATCAAGATCAAAAAATCAGCACTGTTCCAAACAATTTCACAGCGGTCACTCCATGGATTATCTCCCCATCGACCGAAAAGCAAATTGACTTTTTAAAACAGGTATTTGGAGCAGAAGAAATTCCAAACAGCAGAATCGTTAATGAAGATGGTGTTGTTATTCACGCAGTCATAAAAATAGGCACTGCTATGCTGCTACTTTTTGACAAAAGAGCAGGCTGGGGGCCTACGCCAGGCTTTTTAAATATCTATGTGGAAAACGTGGAAGCTGCTCTTCAGAAAGCCTTAACACTAGGCGCAACCAAGGTAACTGACATTACATCACTCTGGTTTGGAGAGAAGGTTTGCAGGATCCTCGATCCTTTTGGCAATCTTTTCTGGATCAATGAAAGAGTAGAAGAGGTTGACTTTACAAACCCTGAGGAGGTTGGTCGCCGGGCCACTACAACCGAAGCTGTAAATGGAATTGCTTACATTCAACAATCCCTGGACGAGGCGTTCAAATTGCAGAAGGCATTTTTAGAAAAGCTGGCCTAACAAGATAGATCATTTCCCGCTTAAAATACATAAGAAGCTGCCTCATACAAGGCAGCTTCTCTACTTGCATACAACCCCTGAGAATTTGAATACATCACTTTAAAAGAGAAAAGTATCGCACATTTATGATAATAAACAACAGTGATTGTCACTGTCATTCCCAGCATCTTGATGGCAAACAAAATTGTAAATAAAGTATCTTTGAAGATAATACTGGTAAATTTGTTAGCGAACAGTTTCACTTCATGACACTCAGGTCGTCAATAAATCATTACTTACTCTTGAAAAGATATAATAAGTAACTTTTACAATAACTATTATCCTGAAAGGGGATTTATTTTTATATTTATTCCTTTCCCATTAAACTGACTGAATGAAATGGCAAAAACACCGATAGAACATATACTCAAGCCTGTAAACAGATTTATCCATCAGGAATTTACCGGAGGTATAGTCTTGTTTGTAAGTGTGATCATTGCAATAATATGGGCAAATTCCTCTGCAGGAGAAAGCTATCATCACCTTTGGGAAACTAACCTCTCGGTGGGTTTTAATAATAAGGCTTTTGATAAACCCTTGCATATTTGGATCAATGATGGGCTGATGGCTTTGTTTTTTTTTGTTATCGGACTTGAATTAAAGCGTGAATTTATAGCTGGTGAGCTTTCTTCTCCCCAAAAAGCAATTCTACCTATGGTAGCTGCTTTGGGCGGAATGTTTGTACCTGCTTTAATTTATATATCAATTAACAGTGGATTGGATTCTGCTGGCGGTTGGGGAATTCCAATGGCAACAGATATAGCTTTTTCTTTAGCATTATTGTCCTTAGCTGGCAAGCGCATACCTACTTCTGTAAAGGTGTTTCTTTCTGCGCTTGCTGTAGCGGATGATCTGGGTGCGGTATTGGTAATCGCATTTTTTTATACAGCAAATATTGCTTTTTTTCCCCTGGTTATTGCTGGTGGTGTGCTATTGTTACTTGTCATGGGTAATTTGTTGGGCATTCGCCACCCCATTTTCTATTTGATCCTCGGGATTATCGTTTGGGCTTGTTTTTTAATGTCTGGCGTTCATGCTACAATAGCAGGTGTGCTGGTTGCCTTTACAATCCCTGCCCGTCCAAAGATTGATGAAGATGAGTTTTTAAAAGATGCCCGTTGCTATGCTGATGAGTTTGAAGTGGCAAGAAGACAAGATGGGTCATTGATTTCCCATGAACAGCTGGGGGCACTTGAAAAAATTAAGCAGTTGAGTTTGGATGCAGAAACCCCATTGCAGAAAATAGAAAACTCTCTTCATCCATGGGTAGCATTTGTTATTATGCCACTATTTGCATTGGCTAATTCCGGAATGATCATCGGTGGTGACTTTTTCTCCTCTCTCCTCAACCCCGTTAGTATGGGAATTCTGGCCGGTTTGTTTTTTGGGAAAATGGTCGGCGTGTTCTCTTTTACCTGGCTCATGGTTAAGTTTAAATTAGCAGCCTTGCCTGTGAACGCTAAATGGATGCATATATTCGGTGTGGCTATCCTGGCTGGTATCGGTTTTACAATGTCCCTATTTATAACAGGTTTGGCATTTACAAATGATGAATTTATTAACCAGGCTAAATATGGCATATTGGTAGCCTCTTTTTTTGCGGGAACATTCGGATTATTAGTGCTTCGGCGTACAAGGTAAACTTTAAGAAGATATACGGCACATGTCTTGTGACCTTTGTTTTAAATAAATGGTCATGGGAAATTCTAATTACATAAAGATGGCGCTGATGCTGATCCTCTCCTTCTTTATTATGTATGGAGTAATGTTTTTGAACGTGGACGAGGTCAGCCATATATATGTAAGCAATACCAGGTGCTATATGTCGTTTTTGATGGTGTCACCAATGGCGGTGCTGATGATTTTGATGATGAGGAAAATGTATGCGAATAAAAAATTGAATATCATAATACTTTCATCCAGCGTGGTGGTGTTTATAGTAGCCTTATCTTTTTTAAGAAATCAGACTTTTGTAAGTGATGTAGAATATATGAAAGCAATGATCCCTCATCATTCTTCGGCGATATTGACTAGTAAACATGCATCAATAAAGGATCCTGAAGTGCGAGACCTTGCAGATAGCATAATTGCTTCTCAGGAAAAGGAAATATCGGAGATGAAAAAAGCTATTTTAAGATTATCAGAAAAATAGTAGAAATGCCTATCAGGTTATTATCTCCTTTGCATTAAATATATTGGCGTGTCTGGCATCCACCTGTGATGAATAATAGGTAAGATGACACGTGTTTATTTCAAAAGCTAAAAGGCCGTTTTAATGGCCTTTTAGCTTTTGATCTATTTTCTCCTGCATCTTAATTTTAAACTCATCATCCAGTTTAGCTTCAACACGGGGAGAATTGAAAATATTATGCATCATTTTATTTATCAGTATGCTCTGATGTTCATACACCCTACAGATATAACAGCCTGCCAAATGTAATTGCAATTCCATTTTTTCCCTGCCTGTCAGTTCAACGCTTTGCTTTTTCTCAATGAGCAATGTCGCCTTTCTGCAATTATAGGCGATCCTTTCCTCTTCGGTTTTTAATTCCTTTTTCATATCAGATCCAGTTTTTTTGCAGACATGAACGCAGGTTTACCTTGGCCCTGTGAATAATTACCCAAAAATTAGATGTTGTCAGCCTCATTTGTTTACAGATAGTAGCTGTCTGCTCATCGTCCATGTGTTTTAATTTAAACACAGACATCCAGAGTGGCGGCAGTTTACCTAAACAGGCCTGCAGCACTTTCATAAACTCCTTATTGTACAACAGATCATCTTCCTGTACACTTAATGGTGCCGGCCAATGTTCCTTTTTCCAATTATTCAGATCAGGGTCAAACCATTCCGGTTCATCGGAAGGCGTACTCCATTTGTCCCTCGCAGGAAATCCGGCAGATCTCTTCCTGTAAATGTCAATGATCTTATGTTTGATGATGGCTGTTAACCAGGTTCTTTCAGTACTTTCTCCCTTGAAGTTGCCAGATTTTTCAAGCGCAGCAAGAAATGTTTCCTGCACTAACTCCCGGGCAAGTTCATTATCATTCAACCGGTTGAGTGCATAGTTATACAGAAAATCAGCATGAAGTCTGACCCAATTTTCGGGGGTAAGATGATTTTGGGCTAAGGACCCGGTTAAAATGTCTGCATCAGATTGCCTCGGCATAACTGGTTTTTTTGTTCCTATAATTATTCTGGCTTAGTCGTAAAGCAGGGGGATATCTTACAAAATATACATAAAAAATTTAAATTACTGCATAAGTGGTTGATTTGCATTTCTTATGCTTATTCGCCTTTCCTTAATGCCAGCGCGACTGCCTGCAGAAGATCCGGACTAATACGTTGTTTAAAATCGGGATTGATGTATTCAAATTGAATGATGCCTGTTTTGTCAATTATGAACACGGAAGGAACCAGTAATAATTCTTCTACGTCCTTTCCCGCTGTGCTTTGTGCCAGTGTTTTCAAATATACTTCAGGAGCTTTGAATGCAATACCAAATTGCCTGGCAATTGCCAGATCTGCATCAGAAAGCAGTGTATAATCCAGCTTATGTTTGATGCTTGTCGTGTTTAAATTCTCCGGACTGTCAGTGCTTATGGCAATAATCTGGTAGCCCATTTTCACAAGTTTGTCCTGAATTTCCTGTATGCCAGACAGCTCCTTGTTACAGTAAGGGCACCAGCCACCGCGATAAAAGATTAAGATGGTAGGTTGCTGCATGATATGGCTATTCAAATCAAACAGCACTCCGTTTGCTGCTGGTATGTGGACGTTTGGGATTTTTTCACCGATCAGCAAGGGGCTGATATCTGTCGCGTTCATCGGATAATGATTGTTTCCAGTAGTATCGGAAATATTATATGAAAATGCGTGTGCTGATAAGCAGGATATACATGCAATGACCAGCATTGTCAAATAATTCACTATAGATTTTCTCATGCGTATTTTTTGAAGATATTTAAAGGATACAAAGGACCAGGCTGCCAATGTTAGCAACCTGGCCGGGTAATTAATGGTTAACTTATTGCAGGTTGACTTTGATCATACCTGTAATATCGGGCAGTGTAGTGAAAGCATTTGGATTGGGAACGGCAGTTATGGGCAAACTTTCTTTTAAAGGTGTACCTGCCAGGTTAAACTGAGTGACGCCTGCACCGGGGAACTGATTAACCGCTGTACCATCATCAAATAATTGTATGGTCTTGGAGATATCCCCTTTTTGCATGGCATCTACCCCATTATCAACGGATGCAAAGAACCAGTCATTGGAGAAGCCATACATAGTAGCAATGGCCAGGCGATCGCCGGAAGCGACATCAAGTTGCTTAGAGACCATACCGCCTTGTGCTCCCGCGATCTGCGGTAATAAAACAGTGGTAGAAGGTGCTGGTAATACATACGCCGCCTTTACACCTTTCACCGTTTTGAGATAGGCAGCAAGCGTATCAGCATTCCCTTTTTGAGCCAGTAATGTCAGCCCTTTTCCTGCATCTACCTGACCGGTTTTGTAAATGGGATTATCGATACCATTATATACAACTACGAGAATGGGTGAGAGTGGGGTGAATATACCGGTGATTGATTGAATATAAGTGGCTAATGCAGTATTGTCACCTGCTTCAGCGATATTCGTCAAACCATTTGCCGTTGGCTTTCCTGCCGTGTACAGTGGATTTGGTGCCAGTAAATTCCCTCCGGCGATGTACGATACACTCCATACACCAGGACTTAACGGTGTTTCGTTCGCTGTACCTCCTGATGTATTTTCAAGGGTGAGGGTAAAAGAAGAATTACCGTTATATTTTAATGAAGCCTTTACCAGTTTTGAGGCTGCCAGGTAAGTATTGCCCTCAGTATCTGTGGTGGTGACTTCGGTAATATTTTTACTTTCTGCAACTCCCGGATGCGTAACACCTGCTCCCGGCTTCTGATTTACCCGTGTGCCATTGTCCCACAGTTTTACCTGATCAGAGACATCGCCTTCAATAGGCATACCCATGTTATCATATACCAGGATGCCCGGATTTGCAGGTGCAAAGAAAAGGTCATTTGAAACACCGTACATGGTTGCAAAGGACAAAGCTTCGCCTTTTGCGGCATAGAAAGTGATGGTAGTGGATTGTCCGGGCATTATAACGGCGGGTGATCCGCTGCCCTGAAATGTACCTGATTCTACCAGGGGTTTTGACTGTAGTACGTTTTCAACGGTGATGGTAACCGGACTGGTAGTGACAGGGTTGTCATTTTTTTTACAAGCTGCCATTGTGAAAGGAAGTATCGCCGCGATAGAAATTGATTTTAAGGCTTTAATCTGATACATTTTAAGAGTTTTCCCCTTTAGTCGGGAAAAACTCAGTTTCCTTACAAGATGTTGAAAGTTTTTTTTTGATGGGGATCGACTAGCTGAGTATATCTGCCTCTCCTACCGGGGGAATTGAAATTCCCAGCTCTCTTTTCCCACTTTGATTGTGTATTGATTTATAGCACCTGCATCAATTGTAAGCTAAAGTATATTTACCCCAACGTTTTTGACACATATTCTTTATAGCTTGCCCCAATCGGTAATTCCGTTCCACCCACTTCTACATCGGTTGCAGTAAAAGCAGTAATCCTATTTATGTTCACGATAAATGACCGGTGGATGCGAAGGAAGGGTTTGCCTGCCACTTCCTTTTCAAAATCCCCAAATTTGTATTTGGCTGTAATTTTTTTATCTGCAAAATGAATGACTATGTAATCCTTAATACTTTCCACGTAAATGATGTCATCAATCAGTATTCTATGCACCTTACCTTTAAACCTGATATGCATCACCTGGTCTTTGTTTCCCATGACCGGTGGCGATTGCTGTATGGGTGAGTTTAACCTTAAAAAGCGTTCAATTGCCTTGAAGAACCGCTCGAAGGTGATAGGCTTCAACAGATAATCTACCAGGTCCAGCTCATAGCCTTCCACCGCATATTCACGATATGCAGTAGTAATTATGACGGCAGGAGGATGTTGCAGGGCTCTGAGGAATGAGAGCCCTGTAATCTTCGGCATCTTGATGTCGAGAAAGAGCAGGTCTACGGTGGTTGTCCTTAATACGTCCATCGCCTGCACTGCATTGGAACAGGTGCCAATTACTTCAAAACCTTCCAGCTGAGAAATATGGTTCTGTATTAATTGTATGGCCAATGGTTCATCATCAACTAAAAGGCATTTTATTTTCATACAGGCATTTTTATTGTGCTTCATTACTATTGAGATGGATGCGCAGTACAACAGTATAAATATTATCATCGGTATTTACCTGTAATTGATACCCCTGCCCATAAATTAAATCAAGCTGTTTGCGAATATTAATCAGTCCGATCCTGTTTGATTTATTTTCGTCCGGCGCTGGTAAAAAGTCATTGGAGATTCTGAAATAAAAAATATTTCCTCGCAAAGTAAGGTCTATATCAATAACAGGCTTCCCTATATTTTCTCCTGCTCCGTGTTTAAAAGCGTTTTCTACGAGTGATAGCATTACCAGGGGTACGATCATTGCATCGTCATTATCTGTTAAAAACTTGAAATTTACCTGAAGACGTTCATTGTACCTTAATTTTTCAAGGGCAATATAGTTATTGATAAGGTTAATCTCCTCACTTATGGAAACGTATGTCTTATTACATTTATACAATACGTGGTCGAGTATTTCCGAAAGTCCGGCAATAGATTTCGAAGTAATGGGGGAATTTATCAGGGACAAGGAGTAAATATTATTAAGTGTATTGAAGAGGAAATGCGGGTTGAGTTGGGCTTTTAATACATTTAATGCTGACTGCACAGTTTCCTTTTCCAAAGCCTGGCTGCGTTGCTGCACAATATATTGATCTTTGATCAATTTCATCAGGGCAAACATCCATGCTGCTGAAAACGTCTGTGCGAAATAATGCACAAACAATTTTGGTAAGTCTGTCATAATTTCCCAAAGGGACTCCTGCCCAAAAGGAGGCTCCCTGATAAGGGGCTCCAGCAAATAAACTACTGTGACCCTTGAGGCAACACATATCATATAACTGCCCGCCAGAAAGAACATCAGTATGGATAAATAGTTCCTGCCGGCAATGAATGCTGGTATAATCATATAAGCCACAAAATAGGAAGCGATGATCATAAAAGACACGTAATAGATATGCCTGTAAAGAATATGATCAGGTGCACTGTATTCGACTACATCATACCTGTTGAGCAGTATGATGGAAACCACCCCCCAGAATAGCAAATGGCTCAGTACGCGGTGTACAGTATTAAACTTTACAATTTTTTCTATTAATGTCATGACAAGCAAATGTTAATATACAGCTAAAAGATAGTTTAAACCCGTCCTGTCGATAAACGGACTGTTTTAGATGTTAATCACATGAAAACTGCACATATAAACTGAATTTCATCCGAAAACGGCTATCTGACATCCACTGGAACCACTTCACTTGTGACAGCATTTCTGTATCGGTTAGATAGCTATCTTAAATAAATATGTGAGTAATACATTCAACAAAAAAACAAAAAATGAACGTAGGAAAAATATGGATTGCATTTTCTATCCAGTTACTCTTCACCCAGCAGGCTGAAGGGCAACAAAATAGAAGCGCAATTGAATTAGATAGTATTATCATCAGCAACATGGAACAGTCCGGAATGGTGGGCGTTGGAGCTGCTGTAATTGTGGATAAACAAGTGGTTTGGATGAAAGGCTACGGATATGCTGACAAGGAGAGAAGCCTCCCTTATACGCCAAATACAATTATGAACATCGCGTCTATCTCAAAAACTTTTACCGGGGTATGTGTGATGAAAGCCCTGGAAGAGGGTAAATTATCTCTTGACGAGGATATCAACACCTATTTACCCTTCAAGGTCGTTCACCCCAATTTCCCTGACGAAAAGATCACATTGAGACACCTGGCAACACATACTTCTGGTATTACTGACAGGGAACCACTCTACAGTAATATCTATTATTATGGGGGAGATAGTCCTGTCCCTCTTGGCGAATTCCTAAAAAGCTATTTTGATCCGGAAGGTAAAAATTATTCCGGCGGGAATTTTTTAAACCATAGACCGGGCACCTATTGGGAATACTCAAATATCGCGACTGCATTGGCAGGGTATATTGTAGAACAGGTAACAGGACAATCATTAAATGAGTATAGTAAACAACATATTTTTAAACCATTAGGGATGAAAAATACAGGATGGTTTAAAACAGAAATTGATTTGTCAAAGTATACCACGCATTATGATAAACAAGGGGATTCCCTGAAGGTAATTCCATTCTATGGACTTCCCACTTATCCTGATGGTGGGGTACGAACTTCCGTATCTGAATTGTCTAACTACTTTATTGCACTATTAAATGGTGGTGTATTTAACGGTCATCACCTGCTTAAGCAGGGAACCATCAAACAAATGCAGGCTTTTCAGTTTAATGCGATGCATAAACCGGAAAATATTAATCCAGGCACTAAGAACGAGGGACTGTTTTGGACTACAAAGGATGGTGGAAAGAAGATAGGATATGGTGGAACCGACCCGGGTGTAAAGACAGAAATGCTGGCGGATCTTTCCGGGAATGTAGCGGTGATTCTCTTTACCAATACTACCCTCAACAGTAAGGACCTGTTTAAATATTATTTTAATGGAATTTTTGACGAACTATTTAAGTATGGGTATTTCGTGAGGGATCATAAAATGCAGTCTACGGTGTTCGGATTTTGAAACGTTTATTAATGTATTGAATGCTCTGAAAATGAGAGAGAAGATCAGGCAACCGATCTTCTCTTTGTCACAATCTCTTACCTGGTGAAAGAAACCAACTAATTATTTAACTACCGGAAAATTTCCTCCATCAATAATCAAATTCGCTCCTGTGATATAAGAAGCCGCAGGTGAAACAAGAAAGTAGATCAGCTCCGCCGTTTCTTCCGGCTCTGCCATTCTTCCAATTGGCACCCCTCCAACCCTTTCAAACAGCTTCTCCGTCATCTCCTCCACAGTAATATTGTTTTGTTTGGAATAGTCTTCCAAAAAGGCGGTCATCGCCTCTGTTTTATTCAGGCCCGGAGAGACGGTGATGACCCTTACTCCTTTGCTGGCTACCTCTGTGGCCAATGCTTTACTGTAAGTGTTCAATGCAGCTTTTGCAGTGCTATAAGCCATTGTTGACTCCCATATAGGAAACTGGCTACTTGTAGATGATATGTGAATAATTACACCACTTTTCTGCTCCAGCATTTTAGGCAGTAATGCTCTGTCCAGTCGGATAGCAGCAAGTAAATTAACCTGCAGGGCCTGGTTCCAATGTTCATCGTTTAAGGTACTGAATCCTCCGCCAGGATAAGTATTTGCTCCCATGTTATTAATGAGAATATCTACCTGCCCGAATTGCTTTCCGATCATATTGGCTACTTTGCTTACATCTTCGGGGAGGGATAGGTCCGCTGCAATAAACGTATAGGTCGCATCCGGATCATCTGGCTGATTCCGGGCAGCGACGATAACCGTTGCACCAGCCTGCTCAAGTTTTTTGACCACCGCTTTCCCAATTCCTTTTGTGCCACCGGTTACCAGTGCTATTTTACCCGTTAATTCCTTATTGATTGCTGGTTTACTATTCATACTTTTTGTTTTTATTTTATGATTATACCTGACCGGTAAAAATGATTTACTTTAGTTCCATAAAGTAACTAAAACAGTTACGACAAATCATTTTCACAATACCAATAGGCGGTAACGTTCATGTAACTAAAAGCCTGAAAGTGGTAACAATTATGTAACCAATGAAGAAATTTAAAGAGCATACATCGACTTGCCCAATTGTACATACTATGACTTACATAGGAGGAAAGTGGAAACCAATTATTCTTGGCCGCCTCTTAAATGGTGCTGTACGGTTCGGAAAACTGGCAGTTCAGATTCCGGGTATATCGCGTAAAATTTTGGCTGAACAACTGAAGGAATTAGAGGAGGACGGATTAATTTTGAGGCATAGTTATAATGAGAAACCTCCCCGTGTAGAATACGAGCTGAGCGGGATTGGCAAAACAGTTATTCCGGTGTTGATGGCTATGACAGAACTAGGAGAGCAAATGCATAATGCTATTACCCGGTATAAGAATAGTACTGTACTTTATGACGGGAAAGGATGATGGCAACCAGCGTGTCCTTGGTAAGGGATATAACACCCTTAGCAAATTAACAACAACCTTTTCAACCCTGATTTTTCTCTTGGTGCCCGGTGCAAACAAGGCGGTACCTTACTATCAGGATGATCCACCGCCAACCTCCATAGATTACCTACACCTAAGTTTATGATATGTGCGTCAGGTCTGGCCTGATAGTGCAGATCGAAGAAATTCTCTTTTAGGAATGATTCAAACCCGTCCGCTTCCCCCTGGTATAATTTTTTTAGCTCGTCGCGAATTGCAGGAATAAGTATCTTTTGTTCACCTTGTGCATTTGGTAATATTTCACTTGGATCCCCGTAGTAAGTACATAAAAAGGTATCAACTGCTATAGGAGAACGATCTACGTGAAAGGAATAAACATCCGTCGGGAAAAATGGGTAGCTGTCATCCTGGTCGTAATTATTAATCACATTAAGTACCGGCAATGCGCCATGGGCAGTCAATGTCTGTAAATCCTGTAAAAGAATTTCACGGGCAAGTTGTCCTTGTTCACTCAATTGAAGTGAACGAAGTTCGTCTTCTTCTATGATGGTAATATTCCCATTTAGCGTTACTTTATTGACAATCTCAGCAAAATCACCTGTGAGGGTACGCGTCCACCCAATTGCATTCATTTCCCCACTAAATGGCGTAGAAACAAGGTCATGAAAATTCGTGACACAGTGAAGTTGTTTCTCCGCCTGAAATATATCTGTCATAATTAATAATTAGACCACGAAAATATGGAAACATGGAATTAGTGGTGACTTAACACAGCCGTCATTTAACTACAACATTTAAATACTAACTGTATAACTCCCACCAGAACCCGGTATCCAGGGCATTTTTCTCTTCGGTATAGTTTTGTGAACAATTTACATCAAATTGTCTGCCCGGGCCGTGCAAATTTATCCGGTTTGTTTGCGCTCAAGGGCTCTTATTAAAGAAATGGTATTATTATTGCCATTGGTTTTACCTATCTGCGGGCTCTCGCGGAACTTTTTCAATAAGACTATGTTAACTATCCTAATGGAATTGCTACTGCAGGTGCAGTGGTAGGGTAAACTACTATGAGCTGGAATATTTATTAACATCGCAAACTACTATATTAAAAAGCCTGAAAGGCAGAAAGAAAGTAAATTATGGCGCACAGTGGGAACGTGATTTTTGGGATTTTATTGTTGTTCAGTAGCCTGTCAGGTAAGGCTCAGACTTCGACTGATACAGATAAAACCGGGCAAAAAACTGTTTACCTTTTTAGTGGGTTGGGAGCAGACTCTACGATTTTTATGAACCTGGACCTTCCAGGATATAAGAAAGTCTACATCAACTGGATACCTGCATTGCCAAAAGAATCAATCGAGCATTATGCATCGAGGATAAGGTGTCAGATCACTGATGAAAACCCGGATATTATCGGGCTTTCTTTTGGGGGTATCGTTGCTGTGGAGGTATCCAAGCTGGTAAAGGTGGATAAGATGGTGTTGATTTCTTCTGTCAAAACAAAGTATGAGTTGAACAGGATACAGTTTTTTTTCATGAAACTGGGTTTTAATCATATCATTCCTGGCGCTTTAATTCAACGTACTAATTTTCTCACATACCGGTATTTTGGCGCCTGGTCTTCAAACGATAAAAAGACATTAACGCATTTACTGGCGCATACCGATGTCACCTTTTTCCGCTGGGCACTGAGGGGTATTGCTTATTGGGATAATAAAGTTCCGCCAGAGAGAACTATTCAGATCAACGGTACGGCAGATAGGGTGATTACCAGCAGGTTTGTGCATCCTGATTATCGGATAAAAGGTGGGGGACACCTGATGGTATTTAATGAAGCCGATACGATTAGTAAAATTATTATGAAGTACCTGGGTGAGTAGTAAGCTGCTCATAATTTTAACAGCCGTTGTCTCAGAAGTAATTTTTATCCGATTTTATTCGGGTTACCTGCTTTCGTCTACGCAATACCCAAAGCCGTCAGATTACTATTGAATTAATTTATGTGGTGGATTCCCCGATTTAGTTACATTTGGTACAATTAATCACTTATTCAATTGAATGGCAAATTGGGCTTTTGAAATAGATGTTGCTGACAATTTCATTGTTGGATTAACAGAGACCCTGGTAGATAAGGGGTTTAGGATCTGGTATTTCCAGCATTATGAACAGCCGCTGTATTTGTTTAGCTCTGCTTATTTGTCTGCTACTTCAGCGGAGGAGGTGTATGCACAGGCACGCCAATTAGTCCGGTTGATAGATGGAATATCCTATTTACTTTTTGAGAATAAGGAAAAGGTGAATAAGGTAGTCTTAACTACAGTGCTGGATGTGGATACGTTTAGCGTGGTGAATGTACCGCGAACGTCGGCAAGTCTCAGTGTAGATTATTCTGGTTATAAGCCGGGAATAATAGAAGATGAAGATCCGATAGCTCACCTGCTTAAATTAGTGCCTTCGGATGTATTTATCAGGGAGTTGTTGATCATTTTGAGTCAGGGGATGGATTTTAAAAGTGTACAACAGGCTTATGAGCATGTGGCTGCATTTTTGACTGGGAAAGGGAGTTCATTGAATTTTTCGAATGTGGGGCCTAAGGAATCAATGCCATTGAAGGAAGCGCAGGAGTTAGTGGCTAATTTGATTTTTGGGGTATTGGAGAGGTTTTATAATATTTATTTGAAGCATTGTATTGTAAAGGATAGAGAGGCGGGTACTAGTGATTGGTACGATAGCTTATATGATTAGTAAGTGGTTGTATTAAAAGAAATCTGGTGGCTTTGAGAATTGCGTAGACGAAATCAGGTAACCCGAATAAAATCGGATTCAAAATGCTTTTGATACAACCTTTTTATTTTTATGCTGGCAGCCTTTCCAGGAATTTGTAAATATCCTCACCAATTTCCTGCATAGGTGTTTCCAATGCAAAATGCCCCGTGTCATAGAATTTTACCATTGCATTTAGATTATCCCGTTTATAAGCTTCCGCTCCTGGCGGTAAGAAGTAAGGATCTTTATTTCCCCATACAGCCAGCATCTGGGGCTGGTATTTCCTAAAATATTCCTGAAATGCTGGATATAGTAATACGTTATGTTTATAATCTTTCAGCAGATCAAGCTGTATTTCTATATTGCCCGGCCGATCTAAAAAATACTGATGTCGCAGGCATTGAAGGTGTTTATTCAGGAGTATAAAAGGTGGGGAAGTTAGGTTGCATGAAAAATCAATTAAAAAGGTAGCGACAGCATCAGGATATATGCTCCTTTTTTATCCTCATTTATTTAATTTTCATTCTCATGTTTATACAGCCATCCTCTCTCCATAGCATAGTTCCTTAATTTCTTTGCTTTCTTCTCAACCTGGTTACCTGATAACGCTGCAAAGTCAATATAAGAATGACCATCAAAAGGGATATTGTTCTCCTCACAATTCAGTTCTTCGTTATTACATTCCTGCACAGTTACAGCAACAACTCCAACTGATTTATAACTGCTGTCTATGCCGGTGAAATGGGTGTGAGATTCCTGTGGGGAATATTTTTCACCATTGTAAACGGAAAGTTTATTAACGTCCTTAGGAGTAGGCTTAAAAACCTGAGACGTTATGCTGAATACTTGTGATGATATCTTGTCCGCTTGTATAAAAGATGGATGAACTTGCCGTAATAATAAATTGTTCTGATGCATTCACTAAACTTTAAAAATTTCAGAAAGGTGTTGGTTAAGCAATTGCCAGTCACTGTCCTTTTTTAAATTCAATGTTATCTCATTCACCTCATCGCTGTTGCGATTCATAGCCTGATAGAATCCGGATTTGTTAGTGAGATCAATCGTAAAACTGATATCATGAGTGGGAGAAAACCATTCTGCCTGAATTCCACCAATCGGAGTTGGGTACAGGTGTGGAAGCGGCAATTGGGGATTATAATTGTTTTCAAAAAGATCGGCAAACCATGTTAGATCCTCTTTCTTCATGGCGACACCTTCGCCATTTAACCAACCATTTTCAAGGTTGGAGAGTTCTTCCAACCTGGACGGAACATCTAAAGGATCAAGCATAGAAATATGCTCGATGGATTCAAAGCTGACCAGTTTATCGTGTTTATCAAATCGCCCGAGTCCAGAGATTAAGACCCTTGCTTTTGACTCATAGCTATTAAATGCTTCAAGTAACGTAGTTGCATGTATTCCCCTGAGTTTAGCCATGATTCTTTGACCATTATTGGTCATAATGGTGCAGGTTCTCTTGCTTTTATCCGCTTCAGGAATAGTACCCCGAATTGTTGTTTCAATGGTAACCTCATTGAGGCTTGATGATGCAAGTACCAATCTTTTGCGGGTTGTTTTATTAAGCTGGGCTTTTAATTCAGATCCCGGACTAAAATCAATCGATTCATCATCCCGAAGGCGCTTGCCTATGCGATTAAAATAAATCAGTAAGTTGTCAGGAATATATTTGGTAACTTCTTCTTCTTTGCTTGCAGCATCTATAGATCTTAAAATATTTCCTTTTGCCTTCTCATAGTATTCCATATTATCATTAGGAAATAATCCGGTGGATAAGGTGACCAGGATTATTTTCGGGATGGCGCTCCCCGTTTCGATTGAAGATAACTTTAAGGCTACGTCAGTGGTAAAACCTCTGGGCACACGTTTCCGGTCTGAGTTTTCTGTCAGATAGATCCACTTGGCAACCTCTATAAACAATTCTTCCAACGCCGCAAAGTCTTCCAGCAATTCCAGTGGAATTGTATGGTCCTCAAAGCGTTTACCAGTTAAACGCGGTGTCAGAAATTCATTGCTTTGCAACATGTTTATTAGTGTAGTCAGTTTTGCGTTTGGATGATATGAAGATACAAAGACTTTTAAAGTAAAACAAGTTATTGATTTTGAGTTGATTGTGTGGGTGTTGGATGGAAAATGCGGGTGTTTATTTAATACAAATGATATCAATGATTATCTATCTTTTGCCTCCACCGCTCTCACATTCTCCGCCTCCTTCAACCTTAACATATATTCATACAAATATTTCAACTCCTCACCCCCCTCAAACGGCGCTATATACAACGCATTCCCATAATTACTCCTCGCCTTCTCCGGAGAATCATCCACTATGATCACCTGCGCTAACTTCAACCCTTTATTCTTCACCTTATCCACCTTCAATATACTTTAAAATTCACACAACCGGTTGCGTAGCCACTCTCTCCCCAATTAAGGTTATTTTAGAAGGAAGTAAAACAACCAAATCATGCCCTTGGGAAAAATTATTTCAACCATTCTGCTCGCGACTATCTGCCATTGCTCATACGGACAAACGAAAACGATACCCATCAAAAAAGGAGAGAACTGGTATGGTGGTGCTGTCACTGAAGGCCAGCAAATGCCGCTTAAAGACGGTTATTCTTTTAACCTCTATGCCAATACCGGCGGTAATCAGGCTGCTCCATTGCTGTTGTCTTCCAGTGGACGATATATCTGGAGTGAGGAGCCTTTTAAGTTCGAAGTACATGGTGATGTTTTAGAAATTTCAAATCTTACGGCTCCTGTAGATGTAGATTCTGCCGGACATAATTTAAAAGAAGCCTTTGCAAATGCCGCAAAGAAGCATTTCCCTGCCAAAGGGAAATTGCCAGATACATTGTTAATAGCCCGGCCTCAGTATAATACCTGGATTGAACTGGTTTATAACCAAAACCAACAGGACATCCTGCAATACGCCCATGCTATTTTGGCGAATGGTTTCCCGGCTGGTGTATTGATGATTGATGACAACTGGGGAGATTATTACGGTCGCTTCGATTTCAGAAAAGACAGATTTGAAAATGCCACTGCCATGATCGATAGCCTGCACAAAATGGGTTTTAAAGTGATGTTGTGGATAAGTCCATTCGTGTCTCCGGATACTGAAGTTTTCAGAGACCTGCTGGGTAAAAAGCTGTTACTCATGAAAGATAGTACCAACCCTGCTATCTTAACCTGGTGGAATGGCTACAGCGCTGTCATGGATTTTACGAATCCTGCTGCCAGGGAATGGTTTACCGGCAGATTGGATTACATGGTACATACCTATCACCTGGATGGTTTTAAACTGGATGCTGGTGATGCCGATTTTTATCCGCCAGCTGCCATCTCTTTTGCTAAGGCCACTCCTAATGATCATAGTCGCCTATGGGGAGAGATTGGCTTGCACTATTCACTCAATGAATACCGGGCGATGTGGAAAATGGCGGGCGAACCACTCGTGCAGCGATTAAGAGATAAACAACACACCTGGGTGGATTTACAAAAACTCATTCCGCATATTACCCTGGCGGGCTTACTAGGGTATAATTTTACATGCCCGGATATGATTGGTGGAGGTGAATACGGCTCTTTTATCGGTAGAGATAAACTGGATGAAGAACTGGTAGTACGCTCTGCCCAGTGTTCTGCATTGATGCCCATGATGCAGTTCTCTGTAGCGCCCTGGCGCGTACTGAGCAAGGAACATCTGGCAATTGTGAAGCAGGCAGTGAACATCAGGGCACAATACACACCGTACATTTTAGCACTTGCAAAAGCATCTGCTATCAGTGGCGAGCCTATTGTAAGAAGCCTGGAATATGTATTCCCTGGTCAGGGCTTTGCTGCCATAAAGGGAGAGTTTATGCTGGGAGATAAATACCTGGTAGCGCCTGCGATGACGAAGGATGGCAAGCAATCTGTGGTGTTGCCAAAAGGAAAGTGGAAAAGTGATAAGGGGGAAGTGATTAAAGGGCCAAAAACAATTGAGCAGACAGTGGAGTTGGATAGGTTGCCGGTGTATGAATTGATAAAGTAATTGGAAAAGGGGGCCATTGAGCAGGCAGTGGCATTGGAGGTGTAGGAATTGATAAAGTAATTGGAAAAGGGCCAAAAACAATTTAGCAGACAGTGCGGTTGGATAGATTGCCGGTGTATAAATTGGTAAAATAAATAGTAAAAGGGCCATCGATCAGGTGGCCCTTTTTGTTGAATTATTATTTCGTCATCAGATCATCCAGATTCAATGCAACTGGTGCACTAACTGTCTCCGCAGCATCCGCAATCGTCATTTCTGTGATAAACTCATTTTTAGGCGTACGCACCTTCTTCATATTCACTAACCAGTCATTGGCTTCCTCCCTGTACCCTAAAGGCAGGATCACCGTACTTTTATATCCCGTACCATTCAATTGCAGCAACTCGTCTAACTGCTCAGGCACAAAACCTTCCATGGGTGTAGCATCTACCTTTTGCTCTGCTGCCGCTGCAATTGCCATGGCAAAAGAGATATAGCTCTGCTTTGCCGCGTGATGTGCCTGCCATTCCCGCCCTTTGGGTTCATAAAGATTTAAGATCACGCTTTTATAGCCATCCATGGTGCTATGAGGTAAACCACGCTCATCCATCGTTGCATTGAATACAGTGCTGATCCTCGTATCAGTATAGCCATCCCACGCTGCCCATACCAGCAAATGTGAGCAGTCGGTAATCTGACTTTGACTATAAGCCAGGCCTTTTATTTTTTCCAGCAATGTCTTGTCGGAAATAACGATAATTTTATAAGGTTGTAATCCTGATGAAGAAGGTGCCAGACGAGCTGCTTCTAAGATATAATCCAATTTCTCCTGAGGTACCTTTGCACCATTCATCTTTTTAGTAGCATACCGCCACTGTAAATCTTCAAGTAAACTCATATTAGTCCAATTTTTAACAAATGTAAATTCACTTGTGGTAATTAAGTAACTTTAGGGGGCTTATTAGTGGTGACATTTGGGGGCACCAGGTGACAAAAAAGTAACCAATTTGTATATGGAAAATGAGAATTTAGGATACCCAACAATCAGTGATTGCATGAAAAGAGTCCGTGCGATTGATGACACTTTGCATATTATGGGTGGAAAATGGAAGTCGCTGTTACTGGCGCATCTGTGTTATAAACCTATGCGATATTCAGAGTTGTTGAAAGACCTGAATGGCATAGCAGGCAAAGTGCTGAGCAGGGAGCTGAAAGATCTGGAGATGAATGGACTGGTGATCAGGGAGGTGTCTGACACACAACCGCTGACGGTGACTTATAGACTGTCACAATATGGGAAGTCGTTGAAAGACCTGATGGATGGTCTGGCGAATTGGGGATTGCAGCATAGGGAACGGGTTTTTAATGCGAGTAAGCTGGATCAGCCAGTAGCCATGGAGAGAGAGTTATAGATCTTATCCCAGATACCCTTTCTCCCCTATATAATATTTACCTCCCAATAAGTTTTAACTACGTCTTAATCGTCCATAATATCCACCGGAAGAAAAATAATTGCAATTATTATAAGTGTACTTATTATATTTGCAATTATAATCTCAATACTTATGTGGACAAGATCGTATTCCGTAACTACCAAAGAAGTGACCAAAGAACAAATGTGGAAACTATTTACCGATGTGAATAACTGGCATACCTGGGATGACGGCATTGAACATGCCTCCATTACCGGCCCGTTCGAACAAGGAAATCACTTCCTCCTCAAGCCCAAAGGCGGCCCTAATTTAAAAGTCTCCTTACTGGAAACCATTGAAAACAGGTTATTCCTCGACGTTACTCATTTCCCACTGGCCAAAATGTACGACAACCACTCCTTTGAAGAGACTGCCGAAGGCCTGAAAATCACCAATACAATTACTGTGAAAGGATTGCTTAGCTTTGTGTGGGTGAAACTCGTGGCGCAAAACATTGTCAATGCCTTACCCAAAGACATTGAAAAGCAAATTCAAGCAGCGAAAAGTCTATGAAAGCAAACAATAATACTTTCAGCGTAAATAAAGCAGAAGAGAGTTCAGGGTTCCTGCTCTGGCAGGTTACAAATCTCTGGCAAAGAGAGATTAAAAAGGCATTGGAACAATACGACCTGACTCACTCGCAATATGTACTGATGGCAAGTATTCATTGGCTTTCCCTGCAACAGCAGGAAGTAACGCAGATCGCATTGTCTGCCCATACTAAAATTGACCCCATGACCACTTCTACCGTGTTGAGAACACTGGTAAATAAAGGGTACCTGAAGCGTACAGAACATAAAACGGATACCAGGGCCAAGCTGATAGAGCTGACTAAAAAAGGTATTGATATTGTCAAGCAGGCTGTAGTTACTGTGGAGAACTTTGACCAGGAGTTCTTTTCAAAACTGAAAAATAAATCAGCATTTAATACTGAATTGGAAAAGCTGATCAATTTAAAGTAAGGGGGAATGTCTCGTTAACTGGATCTTGTTAAAGGAATGAGGGAATGTTTCGTTAACTGTATCCTGTTAATGGAATGAGGGAATGTTTCGTTAACTGGATCTTGTTAAAGGAATGGCTGAATGTCTCGTTAACTGCATCCTGTTAAAGGAATGAGGGAATGTCTCGTTAACTGGATCTTGTTAAAGGAATGAGGGAATGTTTCGTTAACTGTATCCTGTTAAAGTAATGGGGAATCTCTCGTTACTAACACAGATCAAGTTGAAAATCTGGGGGACGCTCCTTTTAACAAACCTGAAGAAAAGAAATTCACCACCATCTCTATTCTCCAATGCCAACTGTTTTATAGTGTATGATGGTCAATGTGAAGCATTAAAGAACTATATTGTAGACAAGTTTCTAAAAATGTTAACAATATGACCCTGATCGCCGTATTGCCCAAAATTTTTTATGCTGACATGCAGCAAGCATTGGATTTTTTTATTGATGGACTGGGATTCGAACTTGGTTACCATGATGATGTATTGTATATCGTAAACAGGGACAATGCCACCCTTCAGTTAATGGTAGAGCCGGAGCTGGCTACCAAAGATAGCAGGCCTGAAATTAGGATCGAAACTGATGATATTGAAGCGGTATATGCGGATATAAAAGCAAGACGCCCTGCTATTTTGCATCCCAACCTGAATTATATTAAATCGCAGCCATGGGGATTGAAAGAATTTGCAGTATTGGATCCTACTACTGTATGTATTATCTTTCAGCAGTCGTTTTAGTTTTCTTTTTATTTTTCACCCTATACTTGTAGCATGACTAACCAGCGTTGGGAAGGTGTTCCCATTTACAAAATTTATTTGTTAAGGATTTTGTATGTTCTGATGTTCGCATTTCTTGGCAAGGATGCCTGGACCTTTATCTTCACGCACAAAGGCCCCTGGGATCCAGCCGAAGCAATGAACTTTTCTATCTGGGCATCTTACTCCCTGCTATCATTCTTTGGCATTTTTCGACCACTTAGCATGTTGGCCATCGTAATGCTCGAAATCTTATACAAGTCTATCTGGCTGATCATAGTAGCGTTGCCGTTATGGAGGGCTGGCCAGTTGGCCGATTCATCCGCAGCCGGAATGACCATGGTGTTTGCGCTGGTGCCATTACCAATTGTAGCCATGCCATGGAAGTATTTCTTCCGGAATTATATCCTTGTGTTTAAAAAGAAGTAATTTTCCAGCATAATTTATCTAAATGAGAAACCAGTTCATGACAATGGCAGTGAGTCTGTCCATTTTTTCTTTCACTGCATGCCAGCAGTCCCAAAACGCACAAAGTGCCAACAAAGACACTACCCAACAGGCGCAGGATACCACTGCTGCCGTAGCTGAACCTGTAGCTGCCGACACCAGCAGCGCTGCTGTACTGGAAACCGTAATGTCTGCTCCTGAAAAGGTGAAAGCAGGTAAACCTATTCTGGTGAAATTTACTGTAAACAACCCTTCTGACAAAGAACAACAGTTCTGTAAATGGCATACGCCATTTGAACAACGTTTTTTGAATTCTTTCTTTGAGGTGACTGACAGCAAAGGAGAAGTAGTACAGTACAAAGGGGTAATGGCGAAGCGAATTATGCCACCGCCAGCTGATGCCTATGTAAAGGTAGCTTCTAAAGGAAGTGTGTCTGCTGAAATTGACCTGCTCACTGGTTACAAGATAACTGCTCCTGGTACTTACAAAGTAGTTTACCAGGGCGATGGTATCAGTGGTCTGACTAAGGTGAATGAAGTGACTGTAACAGTTGAATAAACTGTTGATCTGTAAAATGAGGCTGTTTCAGGAGTAATTTTTATCCGGCAGGGCGACGGTATCCGTGGTCTGACTAAGGTGAATAAAGTGACTGTAACAGTTGAGTAAACTTTTGATCTGTAAAATGAGGTTGTTTCAAAAGTAATTTTTATCCGATTTTTTTCGGGTACCTGATGGGGAGAATTTTCGTTCACGCAATTCTCAGCACCTTCAGATTACTTTTGATTCAGCCTCTTTTAGTATATTGTTGAATGCCCGATCCTACGCTATCTGCACCAACCATTCATCAATCACTCGCACCCTCAAACTACCCATTTGCACTGAAAAATCGCTGCGCGGGAACCGGAACCTTCTTATACGAATGGGAGTACCTGTTTTGACATACATAAAAGATACAAAACTTCACATTCCGCAAGAACCGGATTTTATACATGCTCAAATTGTGCCAGCTTTGCTACTACAATCAAAGTATTATGCACTCCGTAAGTCATCCTGCTATTCTTTATTTTGGTACCCCAGTAGTGCTCGTCAGCACTGTGAATGAAAATGGTACTTATAACCTGGCGCCAATTTCATCTATTTTCTGGTTAGGATATCGCTGTATGATAGGCATTGCTGCCAGTTCTAAAACTACAGAGAATCTGTTGCGTACCGGGGAGTGTGTATTGAATCTCCCATCAGTTGAAGAGGCGGAACAGGTAAACCGGTTAGCGCTGACTACCGGATCGAATCCTGTGCCTCCGGGGAAGTTGATGAAAGGGTATGTGTATGAACCGGATAAATTCAACAGGGCAGGTTTTACGCCCTTACCCGCCCACATTGTACAGGCTATGCGAGTAGCAGAGTGCCCGGTGCATTTAGAGGCAATTTTGGAGAGCATTCACCCCTTTAAAGGTGAAAAAATTATTACGATGGAGTTGGCCATTCAACGGGTACATTTACATGAGAAGATCCAATATGAAGGTATGCCGGATCGGGTAGACCCTGATAAATGGCGGCCATTGATCATGAGCTTTCAGGAGTTGTATGGATTAGGAGAAAAAGTACAGGCATCTACGCTGGCACAGATACCGGAACACCTGTATCAGCAATAGTCGTTGAATGTTAAAAAGCCAAAATATTATTGCCCTCCAACTTTTAAAATGGGAAAAATTACTAAGCTGCCTTATGTTTTCCTTTCTGCATTATTTTCTGGATCAGTGTTTTCAGCCTTTCTTTATAATCCGCCACCAGCCAGTCTGTATAGTTGCGCGTCACCCTACCGAGGCATTTCCCATATTGCTTCACCCGCCACTGGATCTCATTATCCAGTAGTGCTGTCAATTCCAACGCCTGTGATATTGAATCACTATTCTCTATACACATCATCGCATGCTGCCTGATAGCATCTCTGATCACCGTCAATGGCTTCTGTCCCGCATCTACTGCCCGCTGATGCGCCTCTTGTATATCGAATGATAACTGTAACGTATTCGGGAATTTAGAACGAAGATCCGAAGGAATCACTCTCGCCTCCGTGGTGGATAAGGAATGCATACTTTCTATATAGGCCTCCGGCCTGTCAAAGATCAGCTGCCAGTCCATCGGTGCCTGCCAGTCACCAAAGCGGTCCATGTTGTTGCCAAGATCGACGATGGTGAAGTGCTTCTTTTTAGGCAGCCTACGAGATCCACGTCCAATCATCTGGTGATATAAGGTTAATGACGTCGTAGCCCGGTTCAGGATGACCGTTTGTATGGAGGGTTCATCGAACCCTGTTGTGAGGATGGACACAGATGTTAATATAGCCCCCTTCGTCTTCTTAAACCATTTCAAAATTTCCTCCCGCTCCGCCGGTGAATGACGGTTATCTAAATGCCTGATGGGATAGCCCGCGTCCTGAAATAGCTTGTACACATTCCTGGAAGTAAAAATCCCATTATTAAAGATCAATGTCTTTTTATTTTTCGAATGCGTCTCATAAGCATGAAGCAATAATTCCAACATCGCTTTTGACGAATATAATTCATCCGAAGTACTGATGGTGAAATCACCATACACGCCTGTTCTGAGTGAATTCAATTCCACATCATATCGCCAGCTCATGGGCTTTGCCAGATATCCCTGTTTGATCAGGCTGCTGATACTCTCCCCGATTATCAGTTCATGGTAAGTCTTATTCATCGGTAACTCTGCATTAGAACTCAATGGGGTGGCCGTTACACCCACTACAATCGCACGCGGGAATTTATTCAGCAACTTTTGAAATGCATTGTGATGCGCTTCATCAATAATGACCAATCCTACGGATGAAGGATTGATAATCCCTTGTTTCAACCGGTTCCGCAAGGTTTCTACCATCGCTACATAACACGCATGTTCTTCCCGCTTACGCAATTGCTTAACGGTGCTATTTATCACTTTATTCTTAATACCTATCCTGGTCAATGTGGCCGCTGTCTGCTTGCATAGTTCTGTCCGGTGAGTCAATACCATGACCTGCCTGTTAAAGTTTTCGACATACCACCTGGCTATCTCCGAAAAGATCCTTGTTTTCCCGCCGCCTGTAGGTAATTGATAAAGAATCCGGTAGCCTTTGGATGCATGCGTGAGTTTATCAAAAAGGATATTGAGGTCGCGTTCCTGGTAAGGGTACAAACTTTCGTTTCCCATAGTTAATCTTACTGTTAGTTATACAGTTACATATCAAACCTGGGGCCAATGGTGAGACCGGTGAATGACTACACAGATCAGCCACCACAGGAGGTCCATGTTGTGGTTAATGTCTCGCCCGGTCGATGATAAATATAAGCATTGAGTGGATATAAGGAACATTCAAAGCTCCTAATTCTTGCATATAGCCCCGGCATAGTATTTATACCATTTTGGTACAAAAGGATTATTATGAACGAAGCATTATTGAAATTATTAGACAAGTCTTACGCACCTTCACAATTAGTAGAGACAACTTACAAAAAATTTGATCTGGCGTTTAAAACTGATGAAGAAGGCTTACCCGTACTGCTTTTTATGGGCACGAAAGATAAGGAAGGCCGGATCAGAGGGGAACGATATGCACGCCGCATAGTACGTGGTGAAGATGGGAAAATTGTAAAGAGCCATTGGGACCATAAAGGCAAAGCAACGCCTTGATTCATAAAGTAATCCTGATAACGTCTTTAGGATCATAAAGTAGTTATGATACGTCTTTAGGATCATAACGTAATCATGATAACATCTTTAGGATCATAACGTAATCATGATAACATCTTTAGTATCATAAAGAATCATGATAACGTCTTTAGCTCTTTCGCTAACCAACTCTTCATTCTTTTTTTCTCCTTATTCAGGGCCTGTTCTTTGTGCCGAAGATAATCCGCTTCCTTTCGGCTCAAATCAGCAGGCCTGTATTTTCTAAGCAGTCTCAGTGAATTGCGCTTATCCTGGTATGCTCCCAACCGGTCCTGCAAGGTAGTGTCCTGCAGTTGATGATTATGCACCAGCTCTTTGAAGACTTTTCTTATTGAATGCAGGTCATTATCACTAAAATCTGCAGGCTGCAACATTTGTTGTACGTCAGTAGTTTTCCTGCGCAGGTATTTTTGAAATTTGTGATGGCTGAAACCGCTCCTGACTGCTTTTACAATCTTCTTTTTTGATTTACGAACAGGTCTTTTAACGAGCAGTTGGCTCAACAGTAATTTAGACTGTTCTGCCTGCTTGTGTATTATTTTTCTGTAAGTGGGTAAATGTCGTGCTTCTTTTTTGGTCAGTTGCTCCTGTAATTGCAGATCCCGTAGCGTACCGAGCTGGTGATAAAAGTCTTTTAACTGGTCTGGAATATCGGGCACATGAATCATGTGCAGAAAGGCTTTTAGCTTTTTATAGTTGGTTCTGAAGGTATGAATCACTTCAGGATCGTATGCAGGGGGCATCTGCCGGCTCTTTTTATCGAGTCGCTTAAAATACCGGCCAATGATTTTTAGCACACGTTTCTTTTTCATATTAAGTTATACTTAAAAAAACATGCCGATCTTTAAGGAAATATTATGCTATGATCGCCGTCATTTTTGAAGTGAAACCCGAAAAGGATCATCGCGATATGTATTTCGATATCGCGAAGTCCTTAAAGCCATTGTTAGAGCAGATAGATGGATTTATTTCTGTAGAACGTTTTCAGAGTTTGTCTGATCCTGATAAGTTCCTGTCGTTATCTTTCTGGAGAGATGAAGCGGCCGTACTGCAATGGCGGAATACGGAGCCACACCGGCTGGCACAGGCACTGGGCAGAAAAGAGGTGTTTGAAGATTACCACCTGCGTATCGCCGCCGTGATCAGGGATTATGGCATGTTTGACAGGGCTGAAGCACCGGTAGATAGTAATGAACGCCATATTCACCAGGAGAATGATGGGCGGTAGTTGAACCCAGATGCTTTCACTCTATGCCGGAAGTACTGCTTTCAACATCCGTATCTATCAGGAAAATCGCCGGAAAGACAACTACCCCATACCTGTTAATAATGGTACCATTATGGTAAATGTACGTCCAGGTAATGGATAGCTTTTTAATCGCATGCAGACGGGAGGCGGCATTAATAAGTGAGATAGGCCGGTGCTGATAAACCTACTTCAGTCTTTTTGCGCCTGCCGGTACCTTGCCTGCCTTAAATTCTTCCCGCTGTTTTTCATCTGCCAGGTCCATGTTAAAATTTTCCCATTCCCTTTTTTCATTCAGTACGGCACAATTCCATTCGCCATCTGCGTCATCAGGAAACTGCCACAGTATGTGATAGCCTTCTTCATTGGTAAAGCCTTCTTCATCTGCCTGCAGAATACCATTTACCAGTTCCCAGATCAGTCCCTGAGTGGTTGTGATGATATGATAGTTCTCTGCTTCCATACCGATGGGTAATAACTCAATCGCATATATCACTTTCACCTGATCGAAGAAATTATTCAGCCATTGAGCTGCTGATGAAGGTTGGAACTCCAGGATGCTCTGTTTGAATTCATCCAGTTCCTCTCTGCCAATGCCTTCGGTCGTCACCGGGTTCCTTTCTATGGTCGCCAGCAGTTTCCCTTTCTCATTTTTCAATTCAAGTGCTGTCCATTTCCCAGGCTTCTCGTCCTGAGGAACGCCAAATTGAGCCGACAGCGCCTCTGCGTCCAGCTCTTCTGCAATGTCGTCGAGATGAATGTCCGGGTCTTGTGTGCCCAGGATACGGATGTAGTAACTCATAGCCACAAAATTATGATTATTTTACTACTGTCGCTTGCGATCCCCTCCTCATAGCCACGAATTTAACTATTTTACTACTGTCGCTTCCAGTTCTACCTGCAATGTTTCAAAAAGGGACTTTACCTCAAACAACGTGGATGCCTGCCGGATACCATGCTTGGCGATCCACTCCTGTAGTATAGAGAAGTGAGGCCACAGGGCAGCTGAGGACGTAGTGTAAATATTGAGTCGCACGATCCCTTTGGGTGCATAACCCGCTGTTGTAATCACTTCTTCCAGGTTGGCAATCGCGTGGATCAACTGGCTCTTCATGTCCTCATCACTGGAACGGCCATCGGGGAATACAGCTGCCTGTCCTGCACAATACAGGGTACTGGTAGCGTTCTTTACTTCTACTGCCTGGGAATAACTACGTTCGTCCTGCCAGGTCCAGGGATTGATGTTTCTTGTTTCCATGAAGGCAAAGCTCCGGATAAGCAGGGAAACACCCCCTTGACATACCTCACTATTATCCTGTGATGTATGTCACACCAACCGGCTCAGGGTCTCTCTGGATACCCCCAGGTAGGCTGCCAGCAGACTTTTAGGAACGCGCTGTAGTAAGGAAGGGTATTGTTTGAGTAGCTGCTCATACCGCTCCCTGGCATTAGACGTGAGCAGGGAGAGTATACGGCGCTGGGCCCCCAGGAATCCAAAATTAGATTTCTGCAGAAAGAAGTGTTCTATCTTAGGAAACTCCGCACAAAGCTTTTTATAATTATCGAAGGAGAAGCAATACACTTCCGTGTCTTCTATACACTGTAAAGACATGGTGGCGGCAGACTGTGTATAAAATGCATAGTAATCACTTTCCCACCAGTCTTCCATGGCAAATGACACAATATGGTCCTTCCCGTTATTGTCGTTGTACACCAGTTTTAGTAAACCGGCAATAACAAGGAAACAATGCTTTACCTCATCACCTTCCTGTACAAGATATTGATGCTTCTTATACTTCCTGGTGCTGAAATGGGCGCTCACAAATGAAAATTCTTCATCTGTGAGCGGGAGGATCTTTTCTATGTGGTTCCTAAGGAATTGCATAATTTAAAATGCCAGTCCTCCTATGAAAGGGCTTAGCGTGGAGGCATATTAGCGTGAATTAGTAAGCGTTGTATGCAACCTGTTCGCAAAGGTAATAAATCACAGTTGATGTAGTATTCCTTCCAGGTCCTTCTCTCCTTCCCTTGTTTGTGCACCGGCTTCCATCGCCGCTTTCGTTCGTGCTACCGTCACTGGCCTGGTAAAGAGGCCCATGCATTGCTGGTTTTCCAGGGTTAATCCTTCATAGATGTCTCCGGTCGCCGCATCAATGGCTTTTACAGCCGCGGCAGCTACGTCTGCTGGCAGGTTAGCGATACGGGTTGCCAGGGTGTTCACATAATTATATAGTACGGCCTGTGGTAAAGCACGGTTCACGAGGCCATATTTTTCGGCCTGACTACCATCCAGGAGTTCTCCGCCAAGGATCACTTCCAGTGCTCTTGCTCTGCCTATTAACCGGGTCAGGTACTGGGTGCCACCACCACCGGGGATGATGCCCAGTAAGGTTTCAGGTTGTGCAAAACGGGCTTTCTCCAGTGAGGCAAAGCGCATATCGCAGGCAAGGGCCAGTTCATTCCCTCCACCACGTACATAGCCGTCAATGACTGCGATAGTGACCTGTGGCAATTGGCGGATCTGTTCATGCAGTTGTTGCATAGGGTTGATAGGCGCCTGCAGCATTTCAGGGGTAGCCAGGTCCGTAAAGGAAGCAGGATTGATGATGTAATTTATATCTCCATGGGCGATAAAGTAGTCGGGATCTGCACTTTGGAATACAATAACCTGTACGTTCTTATCTTCCTGCATAGCGGCTACGAATTGTGCCAGCGATACCATGAGTGGGGCATCCAGCACATTGAGCGGAGGGTTGTTGATAGTGGCAAAGGCTACTCCATTCCTGATGTCTACATTGAGTTTATCCATGATTGCTTAATTTTATGCTGCAAAGGTCTTCCTCGCGGGGAGGAGAAAAAAAGTCATTTGACGCAAAATATTTCTGATAAGATGTTTAGTGCGCTGGCAGCATATTTTAATGAGAAGGTTCATCTGACTCCACAGGAACTGGAGTTGATGGAGTCGCATTGCCATTACAAAAAACTGCCAAAGAAAGCGTTTCTTTTGCAGGAAGGAGAGGTATGCAGGTTTAGTGCTTTTGTGGTGAGTGGCTGTTTACGATCTTATAGATTGGATGATGAGGGGCATGAACACACACTTAAATTTGTGATTAAGGATTGGTGGATTGTGGATAATGAAAGTTATAGTAACGGCACCCCTGCACAGTCTAATATCCAGGCATTGGAGGATAGTGAGTTGATGGTATTATCAAAGGAGTCGTTCCAGCTTTTGCTGGAGCAGATACCACAACTAAGGCCTTTGGTCGACCGGTTGCAAACGAATAGTTTTAATGCCAGTCAGCAAAGGATCTATAAACAGATCAGTGCTTCGCCTGAGGAACGGTACAAGACATTTGTAAATACATATCCGGATATTTTTAACAGGGTGCCTTTGCATATGGTAGCTTCTTACCTGGGTATTTCGAGAGAGACATTAACCAGGATCAGAAGTCATTTTGCCAAAAGTAAGTAAGGTTTGAAAATCTTAATGATTGGTTTGATTGTCATTATTTGAGCGTACATTTTCGGAGGAGCTTTGTATAAAAATAAGCTCATGGAAAAAGTTATTTCAGTCAGTCCTGTTGCGCTTTCTGCACCAGAACGCGGTGTAGATCTGGAGGTTCGTATATCAGCGCCATTAACAGGTAGCCAGCTCCCGGTTATCTTATTTGCACATGGATTTGGTAATTCTATTGATGGATATGCACCGCTGGTCAATTATTGGGCAGCACGTGGTTTTGTGGTGATACAACCCGGTTTCCTGGATTCCAGGAGAATAGGGTTGAGTCCTGACGATCCCAGAACACCTGATATCTGGAAGATTCGTGTAGCGGATATGGAGCGTGTGTTGGATAATTTGAATAAAATCATAGATGTGGTACCAGGGTTAAGTGAACGGGTGGATACCAGTCGTATAGCGGCCGTAGGTCATTCATTTGGCGCACAGACTACAGGCATGCTATTAGGTATGCGTGTGATAGGAGAAGAATCGGACATGAGTGATGAACGTATTCAGGTGGGTATTTTGTTAACCGCCGGCGGTAATGGTGGTAAGGATCTGAGCCCATTTGCAGCGGAACATTATCCGTTCATGCATCCTGATTTTAGCGGGATGAAGAAGCCTGTATTGGTAGTGGCGGGTGATAAAGATATTTCTCCGTTGACGGTACGTGGATGGGATTGGTTCACAGATCCATATACAATGAGTCCGGGGCCTAAGTCGTTGCTGACATTGTATGGTGGCGAACATTTGCTGGGAGGTATTTCAGGGTACCTGGTGACGGAAACCACTGATGAGAATCCGGAAAGAGTAGCAGCTGTACAGCAATTGACATGGGCGTATCTGCGGAGTGCATTTTATCCGGAAGACCAGGCCTGGGAGAATGCGTCAAAAGAATTGACACAAGGAAAGATTGAGAATAAAGGAGATCTGTAATGATCTCCTTTAAAATATATTGTTTGTGTCCTGTTCCAATACGGAAATGCACAGGTGTTTACTCGTAAGTAATTTTGATGAGTGATACTGCCTGTCTGGGCAGACTTACATTCAACTTATACACTCCATTGGTTATTTTAATTTCCCCGGGAGCTGATAGTAATGCCAGCTGGCCTGATTTTTCAAGGGTGGTATACTGGGTAGGTGTTGGTGATGCAGGTGCGCCCATTTTCTTCCAGACTTCATAGGCGTTGCTATGCGTCTGGTCGATGCGATAATGATGCAAAACTGCTTTTTTACCGGGAATGTTTTGAAGCGTTAAGGAGACTGTGGCGGCTCCCGTGGTGATATCATCATCGTGATAATTCCACAGTAAGATGGACACATCTTTGTCAGATGCTGCCGCCAATGCATTGACATCGGTACGCTCCCCTCTTACACCATTCGCCATGATAGCCTGTGCATCATATGCCAGATCGCCTGTAATAGCTAACCTGGTCCCACTCATCATCCCCATCATACGGAATACATTCAGCACGGGTTTATCCACACCATTCGTTGCCAGTTCTCTGAATCCATAAAACCAGGGCTGGTTTTCGAATTCAAAAGACCAGTTTACCGCGCCGATGATATTCGTTCCATAGGTGTCATTCAATTCAATAATACGGGCAATAGAAGCCGCTGTATAACTGGAATACATGGTGCCATTTCTATAAGCATTCTGCGGATCCGTTTTCATACCACAAGCTGCACAACCTTCGGGATCAGATTCACCAATGATGATAGGAATGTTTTTTAATTCAGGGAAGGAGGAGATGATCTTTAAATGCCGGTTTACGTCTTTCAACTGATTATTCATCCCCATGCGCACCCGGTTGTCCGTAAATACAGGAGCCCCTTTCGCATGAAATGCCAGGAAGTCCAGTGGAGCACCGATTTGTCCGGTCGCTTCGTTTTTCTCTTTCAGGCAGTGGGTAATGAACTTCCGCATAAATTCTCCCGCTCCACCGGTGGCATGTGGTCCACCGATCCTGGCGGTGGGTAAAGCTCTTTTTACAGCCGCCGAAGCATAGTCGTACATTTTGCAGTAGGTGGGTATCTTATCGTCTACCATTAAATAGTAGCCATCCGCTTCATTCCACAGCTCCCAATACCAGCTTTCTACTTCCGCTTTGCCATAGCGAGCTACGCAATGTTTTACCCATTGATAGATCAGTTCCTCCCATTTATTGTAATCCTTGGGTGGGTAGGCCCAACCTGTACAAATCTCTTTGTAATCATGGCCGGGCTGCCAGTAATGCCTGTAAGGAATAGGATGTGTGGATAACGCCTCTGGCATAAAACCAATTTGTGCCAGCGGTTTCATTTTCCGGGTGATATAGGTGTCGAAGATGGAGTCAACGATTTGCCAGTTATAGATGGGATTCCCATTGGCATCTTCCGTATACATATTGGTAGAACCCCATTTCAGGGCGGCTTCCCCATCACCTGTATTCATCAGGTTATGGGCGCGTACATATACCGGCACAGGACTGAGTGCTGCCAGTTCGGAGAGCAGTTTTTTCCCATCTTTCATGTAGGTGTAATTGGGCTCATCATAGCCAAACCATGCCCAGATGGGCTTCATCGGGCCTTTCTCCTGTTTGAGGTCTACCTGAATGGCAATCTGGCCATAGGTGGCAATGGTATACAGGCAACAGATGGTAAACAGTAGATTGAATCTCATGGAACGTGGGCGATCCGTTTTTTGTTAGCTTCGCACGAATACTATAACCAAGATACACAAACTACCGGTTCAATCAAGGGCTATAAAGCGTATTTAATCAAAACAGGGAGAATGCAGGCAGGCAGTGGAAATGGGTGGTAAAATCCGTTTAATCTTATTATCTTTCACGGGTATCCTTCAAAATTTCAGATCGTACAATGATGCAACCATTTTCTATCCGGCTCGCTGAGGAGAAAGATTTTCCTGCTATATTTTCGTTAATCCAGGAGTTTGCTGTATTTCAGCAAACTCCTGATAAGGTGAGTATTACGCCCGCACAGATGGAGGCTGATAAAGGGCTATTTCAGGCTTTTGTGGCAGAAGTCGATGGGGCTGTTGTGGGGTTTGCTACTTTTTTCTGGGCGTATTATTCCTGGAGTGGAAAGGCGCTTTACCTGGATGACTTGTATTTACAACCAGCTTTCAGGGGGCTTGGAATGGGCAAGGGTTTGTTGCAGGCGGTGATTGAACTGGCCCAATCCCGGAATTGTAAAAAGGTAAAGTGGCAGGTGTCTAACTGGAATAAGCATGCGATAGCGTTTTATAAGGCAATGGGGGCAGTGGTGGATGATGTGGAGATTAACTGTGATTTGTTATTGAGCTAGGATTTTTCAGGGGAAGATTGAAGGATCTGTACTACAGGCGCATACTTTGCAGCTACCAATTAATTCATAGACTGTCTGAACGCCAACGGACTTTGCTGTGTCTTTGCCTTGAAAAACTTACTAAACGATTGCGAATGCTCAAACCCCAGCTCATAAGCAATCTCACTCACAGACAACTCCGATGTAGACAACTTCTCCTTCGCCTTCTCAATCACCTTTTCATGTATATGCTGCTGCGCTGTCAAACCTGTCAACTGCTTGAGCATATCACTAAAGTACTTTGCTGACAAATGTAATTGCTCCGCAAAGTACCCCACTGGGGGCAACCCTGCATTCGTACTTTGATGAGAAAAGAAATCTTCCAGCAATGTTTCAAATGTAGACAGGAGGGTATTGTTCAAGGGTTTCCTTGTTATAAACTGCCGGTCATAAAAACGATGGCTATAAGTCAATAACAGATCTAATTGCGCTATCAACACATCCTGACTAAATTTATCAATCGGCCTGTTGATCTCCTGCCGGATCTTCCTGAACAACTCTTCTACATCCCGCTCTTCATCTGCAGACAATATCAACGCTTCATTCACTTCATAATGAAAGAAATCATACTGCCTGATCTTCTTTGCCAACTCACTCCCCTGCAGCAAATCGGGGTGCACCATCAGGCACCATCCTTCTTTGGGTAGTGAAAAATCCTTATTCACCCCCATCACCTGGTTCGGCGCCGTAAACC
>Ga0182005_1000106_pt1 | contig 63464 bp, 64 predicted proteins | sample Sormic07211103_1_FD_123021 | JGI IMG/M metagenome (GOLD analysis project Ga0182005, IMG submission 123021) | Rhizosphere microbial communities from Sorghum bicolor, Mead, Nebraska, USA - 072115-103_1 MetaG | ecosystem: Host-associated > Plants > Roots > Rhizosphere | place: USA: Nebraska... | reverse complement strand
TGTCCGACCCGAACAAGCTCGGCGGCGGCATCGCCGTGGCGTTCGTCGCGACGGTGTACGGCGTCGGAACGGCGAACCTGCTGTTCCTGCCCATCGCCAGCAAGCTCAAGATGCTGATCGGCCGCGAGGTGCGCCGCCGCGAGATCGTCGCCGACGGCCTGCTCGGCATCGCCAACGGCGAGAACCCGAAGCTGATCGAGTCGCGGCTGAACGGTTACCTGGCCTGACATGGCGCGGCGCCGCCACGTCGAGGAGCACGAGAATCACGAGCGCTGGCTGGTGTCGTATGCCGACTTCATCACGCTGCTGTTCGCGTTCTTCGTCGTGATGTACGCGATCTCGCAAGTCAACGAAGGCAAATACCGCGTCTTCCAGAGCGCCATCGGCCAGGCCTTCAGCCTGGAAAAGGGCGCGCCGCCCATCATCATGGAAGCGCCGCAAGCGATTCCGCTGCCGAACCCCGCCCTGAAGCGCCGCACGGAAGCCATCCGCCGCGAGCGCGAACACATGACGCGCCTGGCGCAGGACTTGACGTCGACCCTGGCGCCGCTGGTCAAGGAAGGCAAGGTCCGCGTGACGCAGACGAGCCGCGGCGTGAGCGTGGAAATCAATGCCAGCGTGCTGTTCGACCCGGGCGCGGCGCGCCTGACGGCGGAATCGGACCAGGCCCTGCGCGCCGTCGCCGTGCTGCTCAAGGACGACACGCACGACGTGCAGGTGGAAGGGCATACCGACGTGCAGCCGATCAGCAATTCCAATTTTGCCTCGAACTGGGAATTGTCTGCCGCGCGCGCCAGCGCCGTGGTGCGCCTGTTCATCGCCAGCAGCGTCAAGGCGTCGCGCCTGACGGCCGTGGGCCACGCCGACAACATCCCTGTGGCGCCCAACGCCACGCCGGAAGGACGGGCGCGCAACCGTCGGGTCGCCGTGACGATCTTGTCCGGCATCCCCGAGACGGTGACGGAAGTGCCGACGGCGCCGCCGGCCAACTAGGACGGGCTGTCGGGCCGGCAGGGCCTGGACCATGTCATTCGCTGGTCATACTGGAATGCTAGGCTGTCGCCCTTCTTTCAGCTTCCAGGTCATCCCATGCCTTCTTCCAGAACATTGCTTGCTTCGGCCATCGCCATCGTGTTGAGTGTCGCCGCCTGCGGCGGCGACAGCGACCCGGCCGGGAGCGTGCCGCCGCTCCCCGCCGGCCGCTGGATCGCCGGCGACCTGCACACCCATACCACCCAATCGGCCGACGCCGACGTCAGCCAGACCTTGGACAAGGTGCTGGCTAAAGCCTTTACCACGTATGGCCTCGACTGGATGGCGCTGTCGAACCATTTGCGCGTCTCCACGCGCGATGCACTGGGCGCGCCGCTGCCGGCGCCGATTCCCATGTCCATCGGCGCCGAGCGTTATGAAATCCCGCGCGTGCAGGCCTTGCAGGCGGGCGGCAGCTACGCCGACAAGCTGATCTTCTCCGGCTTCGAGTGGGACATGCCGACCCACGATCACATCGGCATCGGCCTGTTCGAAGGGACGGACAAACTGGCTGCCAGCACGCGGGGCATGAAGGAATTCGAATACCTGTTTACCACGCGCGACGCGGCCATGTTCGACGCCGCCGACGTCGCGGCATGGAAAGCGAAATACGGCGACACCCGCTACAACAAGACGGCTGCCGATGCGCTGCAAGCGATCAACTGGCTGAAACAGAATTACCCGGAAACCAGCTACGCCGTCATCAACCATCCGTCGCGCAACAAGGGCAGCTACAGCATCGCCGACTTGCGTGCCTTCAACGATGCCGCGCCGAACATCATGTTCGCCATCGAAGGCATGGTCGGCAACCAGATGGAACCGGACCGGGGCGGCTACACGGCCGCCTACACGGACGACAATGCGCTGCTGCGCGTGTATGGCGGCGTCGACTACGTGGTGGCCAAGCTGGGCGGACCATGGGATGCGCTGCTGGGCGAGGGGCGCCGCATCTGGAACCTGACCGATTCGGATACCCACTTCAAGATCGTCGGCGGCAACAGCAGCGGCTATTTCCCCGGCGAGTATGCGAAGAACTATGTGTTCAACGGCGCGCAGGGCGCCCCGCTGGCGAAGGACTTGCTGGCCGGATTGCGTTCGGGCAAGATGTTCTCGACTTACGGCGACCTGATCAACGCGCTCGATTTCAACCTGGCCAGCAAGGACGACCGCAAGGAGATGGGCGGCGAGCTGAAAGTGGCCAGCGGCGAGAAAGTCACGATCACCATCCGCTTCAAGAGTCCGGCCAAAAACAACTACGAAAAGCCCGTCGACAGCGGCGTGGCCTCCAGCGTCAAGCCCGTGGTCGACCATGTCGACCTGATCGTCGGCGATGTGGGCGCGAAGGCGGCGGCGGGCACGCCGGCCTACAATGTTGCCGGCAATGCCAGCACGCGCGTGCTCAAGCGCTTCACCAGCGCGGACTGGAAAGTCGGGGCCGACGGCTACGCCAGCGTGAGCTATGAAACGACGGCAACGAAAAACCAGTATTTCCGCCTGCGCGGCACCAACCTGGGTACCGATGTCGCGGGCCTGACGCAGGGCGGCGAGCCGCTGGCCGACCAGCGCACGGGCACGACGGACAGTACCCAGCGTTTTAACGACATCAACGACCGCAATTACCGCAGCCTGTGGTTCTATTCGAATCCCGTGTTCGTCACCTTGCGTTAAACGTTAGCCGGCGCGCCGCCGGATGGGGCGGGAGCGAGCTGGATCGCGCTCCCGCTTGGTACAATCGTGCCTTCTCCCTTTTTATCACCTCATCATGAAAAGCAGTTCCCAGGGCGGTCTCGTCTACTCCACCGAAACGGGCCGCATGTGTCCCGCCTGCCGCCAGCCGCTGGCGCAATGCGCATGCAAGGCGCAATCGAAGGCGGTGCCGGCGGGCGACGACGTGGTGCGCGTGTCGCGCCAGACCAAGGGCCGCGGCGGCAAGAGCGTTACCGTGGTGAAAGGCTTGCCGCTGGACGCCATCGCCCTGGCCCTGCTGGGCAAGCAGCTGCGCACGCAGTGCGGTTCGGGCGGCACCGTCAAGGATGGCGTGATCGAAGTGCAGGGCGACCATGTGGAGGCCATCCTGGCCGCGCTGGTCAAGCTGGGCCACCAGGCGAAAAAGTCCGGCGGCTGAGCGTGCGGAGGCGTGCGGCCCGCTGCCGTGCGCCTGTGGTAACGTGCATTTCCTCTTATGTGCCACCTCCTATGAACAGCAAACTGACCGGTATCGCCATCGCCGCTGCCATCGCGGCAGTGCTGGCGCTCGTGTACTGGCCCGCGCCCGACGGCGGCACGCCGCAAGCGGGCGCCGCTGCCGCCGGTGCGCCGCCGGGACGCAGCCTGGCATCGTACTTGGCTATCGATGCCGCCCCGGCCGCCGGTGCCGCGCCCGTTCCCGTGACGCTCGCGCAGCAGCTTGCGCGCCTGGGCGCCAGCGGCAAGCCGGAAGACGCGTATGCGGCCTACAATCTGCTCGATGACTGTATTTCTTTTGAGAAGGAAGGCCGGTTGCCGGGGCTGGAATTCGAGCTGGGCCGCGAGATGACGGCGGAAGAAAAAGCCGCCCAGCGGCAGCTGTGCGCGGGCCTGACGCAGCGCCAGCGCGAGGATCGCCTGGACTACCTGGCCACCGCCGCGAAGGCGGGCGTGCCGGGCGCGGCCACGCTGTTCCTGTCGGAAGGCCCGTTCGGCGACCGCAGCGCGCTGCGCAACCGTCCCGACGACCCGCTGGTGCAGGCGTGGAAGCGGCAAGCCATCGCCCAGCTGACGGCGCAGGCGGACGAGGCGGAACTGACCAGCGTGTCGACCCTGATGATGGCATATTTGCGCGATGGCGACGTGGTGCACAAAGATGCGCCGCAGGCGTATGGCTACCTGCTGGCCCTGCGCCTCGTGTACGACGACATCCTGGCGCCCGGCGTTACCAATCCGTATCAGGATGAGTACTGGCACTGGCTGCAAAACGAGCTGACGCCGGAGCAGCAAGCCGCCGCCAGCGCCAAGGCGCAAGCCATCGCGGCGAAGTTCCGCCTGCATACGGGCCGTCCCGCGCACGGCTGAGCGGCGCCCGTACGCTGCACGCGCGGCACTTCAACTCCTGCGCGGCGTGTCAGGGCCTGTCAGGCCAGCGTCTTGCGGCGCCGTATGCCATACCCCACCAGCCCCAGCCCCGCCAGCAGCATCGCATAGCTTGCCGGTTCGGGCACGGCCGTGGTGATGGAAATGTCCAGCACGGAATCACGCACGCCGACGCCCGTCGCCACCATGGTATACGTGCCTGCTCCCAGCAGTCCGCTGAAGGTGGAATGGGCGAAGCCGCCCAGCACGCCGGCGAACGTATCCGATTGCACCAGGTTGTTGCTCGCGTCGAACAGGTCGATGTTGACCCCGGTCAGGCGGGGGCCGAAGTCGTTGGCGCCGGTGACCAGCCAGGCGGCGTTGCCCGTGAATGATTGCACGCCGCTGCTGACCGTAAACGTGGTCGTTTGCAGCAGCGAACCGCGCTCCGTCGTGAAAGTGTCGATGAACAGCGTGTCTTGCGCCAGCAGCGGCGCAGCCACCACGGCAGTCGAGACGAGATGGTTATAAAACACGGCTTGCGTATCGGCCTGCGCGCTCGGCGCCAGCAGGGCGCTGCCGAGCAGCAGCGCCGCGCCAGCCTTGGATATTGAGATAGCGTTCATATCGTGCTCCAGATGGTCTTGCGATTGAATGGCGTGCGTCATGGCGCAGCGCGAATGCGCAGGCTGACGCGTCAGAATGGATTAGCTATGCCAGCGGGAAAGGCTATTCTTGTCAGCGGGGAAAGTCCCGCCTGTTGTGGTGTGGCGTGCGCTAAGGATTAGCATATACACACCATTCGTCTCGCGTTTGAGCGCGCTCAAACGTACAGGCTTGAGCGGGGCGCAAGTGTCTTTTCACCCGGCCACGGCGCATGCCTGCAGCAATGGCTTATTGCTGTGCTTGTCGCCGCTGTTTCCTGGCTTGAAGTAGTGGGCGTGGAGTAAAAACTTAGCCGATCACGACGCGCCGGCTGGCCGTGTTCGTTGTCGGTTGGCCGCTGGGGCCGTAGAAATTGCCGCTTTGGGCCGGGGGGCGCATGGCGTTCAGGGCGCCTTGCGTATGCACCATGTGCTTGTTGACGAGCAGGCTGTTCAGGCGATTTTGTTCCTTCGCTTCGCGCGTCGTCTCGAGCAGGGCTTTCCACAGGGATGCCGCCTCGGCTTCGTTGGCGCCGACCAGCCAGTCTTCCATGCCCGCTTCGGCGGCCGTGAAACCCGCTGCCGCCAGTGCCTGGTGGCGTTGCGCCGCCAACTGGCTCAATTGTCCGACGAGCGCCGTCTTGCGCGCCGTGAGTTCCGTGATTGCATCGATGTCAGCCGCAACCAGATGCCGCTGTTCTTCTTTCATCAATGCCAGCAATGTGGTCATGAGCTGTTGCTCGTCGCGCAGGCTGGAAAACGGAGTCACTGATTGCATGAGGAAACCTATCTATTTCGTGAGTGCAGCAAGTCCTTGACCGTGTCGAGGAGACCGTCCGCCACTTTTTCTGAGTTGACCTGGAACTGGCCGTCGGCGATCGCCAGCTTGATGCGTTCGACTTTTTTCGTGTCGAACACGGCGCCGCTGCCGGCAGTTGCACTGGCCGCTAATGCCTGTCCTTGCGGCGACAGGCGTACATTGTCCGACGTCGTCGGTGTTGCCTGGGCTTTCTCGGCATTCCGGGCGCCGGAGGTACTGGCGGGCGCCACCGGCAGGCCGGGATTGCTTTTAATGGTGTTATCGGTAATTTTCACAGCGTGATCCTCGTCTGGTCGAAGTCAAGAAACTCCGGGATATGTGTCATTATCGGCACCTTCTTCCGAAACTTTAGTGCGCCAGACCACAATATCGCTGTCCATCCGTGTTTAGAACGCCACCTCCACCATGCCGCCAGCCCGCGCCACGCCGCTGATCTGCTGGCCGCTCTGCGTGCGGACCTGCACCGTCTGGCCATCGCCGGCGCTGCCGATGGCGCGTCCTTCTGATGCCACTTGGAAACCGTTGCCACTGGAAACGACACGCACCAGCTGGCCCTGCATCACCACCGGCTTGCGGCGCAGGGTGTCGAGGCGCATCGGCGTGCCTGGCGGCAAGGAAATATTCGTGCTGGCGCCCACGACCTGGGCCATGTCGGTGGCGATGCCTGCCGGCAATGCGGCCAGGTCGCCCTGCATCGTCACCAGCTGGCTGGCGTCGATGGCCTGTCCTTGCGCCAGCGGCACGGCGCTGGCCACGTAGTCGCCCACGACGGCCACGTTCGCTTGCAGATAGATGGTCCAGCTGGACGGGGCCGTGCAGCGCACGCCCACGGTGGTCTTGCCCCAGGCGCGGGCGCCCGGCGCCATGAATGCTTGCGGCGCGGGGCAGGCGGCCAGGTTCAGGCGCGGATCGACGGCGCCGACGGTGATCGTCACCTTGCCCGGCAATCCGTTGCTTTGCACCTGCAGGAACTGTTCCACGCTGTTGCGCAGCGCTTCCGGCGTCTGCCGGCCGGCGTTTTGCGCCTGCGCGGAAGGCGCCAGGGCGGCAAGCGGGATGGCTAGGGCAAGGAGGAAAGCGAGCGGTGTTTTCATGGTGATAGGCCTCTGGAATAGTGCCATGATAGTGCGCGCCGCCCCGTTCGAAGCGCCGATTAAGGGGTAAAAGTACGGTCTGATCCGGCGATGGCCTTGCCGGCGGGCGCCGTACTATGTTTCCTGTCATCACTATACCGCCATCCTTCCGCCATCTCGGGCGCCAGTGGCAGATCTTTCCGGAGCCTGACATGATAGGGAAACTCGACGATTACATGCGCTTCAACGAGACGGCGCTGAGCCTGCGCTCGACGCGCCAGGAATTGCTCGCCTCGAATATCGCCAATGCGGACACGCCCAACTACAAGGCGCGCGACGTCGATTTCGCCAGCGCGCTGAAGGGGGCGATGGCGCGCAAGGATGGCGTGCCGCCGGCCCTGAAGGGCACGGCGCCGCAGCATATGCCGGGCAAGGGCGTCGCCGCCGCCGTTGGAAGCAGCACGGGCGGCAAGGTCGAGACCCTGGCCGACGGCACGCCGCTGCTGTACCGCGCGCCGGCCCAGGGCGCCGTCGATGGCAATACGGTCGATATGGACCTCGAGCGCAACGCCTTCGCCGACAACGCCATCCGCTACGAGGCGGCCGTGACGTTCCTCAACTCGCAGATCAAGGGCATGCTGACGGCCATCCAGGGAGGACAATAATCATGTCGCTATTTAATATCTTCAATGTGTCCGGTTCGGCCATGAGCGCCCAGGCGCAGCGCCTGAACACGGTGGCCAGCAACCTGGCCAATGCCGACAGCGCCACCAGCGCCACGGGCGAAGCCTACCGCGCCAAGCAGGTGGTGTTCGAAGCCGTGCCCATGGCCAACGGCGCCACGGCCGTCAAGGTGCAGAAGGTGATCGAGGACCCGTCGCCGATGAAGCTGGTCTACGACCCGAAGAATCCGCTGGCCGACGAGAAGGGCTACGTCACCATGCCCAACGTAAATACGGTCGACGAGATGGTCAACATGCTGTCGGCTTCGCGCTCGTACCAGACCAATGTGGAAACCATGAACGCGGCCAAGTCGCTGCTCTTGAAAACCCTTACCCTCGGCCAATAAGGCTGACTGATCATTATGGCAACCATCGATACCACGACCTCCGTCACCACCGACCTGATGGCGACGATGAATCCGAAGAAGACGACGGCCGCGGCAGGCAGTGTCGAAGCGGAAACGAACAAATTCCTGACCCTGCTGGTGACCCAGCTGAAAAACCAGGATCCGATGAATCCGCTGGACAATGCGCAATTGACCAGCCAGCTGGCGCAACTGTCCACGGTGACGGGCGTCAACAAGCTCAACACGACCCTGGAAACCCTGAAGACCAGCTACCAGCAAGCCGAATCGATGCAGGCGGCCAACATCATCGGCCACGGCGTGTTGACGGCGGGCAAGGATATCAACCTGAGCAAGAGTGCCGCTCTGCTGGGCGTGGACCTGGCCACGGCCGCCGACAAGGTCAAGGTCATCATCTACAAGGATGGCAAGGAAGTCCATTCCATCGACCTGGGCGCACAGGAAGCGGGCACCTTGCCGCTGGGCTGGAACGGTTCCACCGCCGATCTCGACAAGGACGGCAAGCCGGTCGTGCTGGCCGACGGGGCCTACACCTTCACGGTGGAAGCCACGCGCGGCGGCACCAAGCTCAAGGATGCGACGGCATTGATGTTCGGTTCGGTCGCCAGCGTGTCGACGGGCGCGAATGGCGTGAAATTGAATGTCCCGGGCGTGGGCAGCATCACCATGGCCGACGTGAAACAGATTCTGTAAGCCGCTTCCCCTTAGCTGACCCTCTACCCCTAATTTCTACCAGGAGAACACAATGTCTTTCCAACAAGGCCTGAGCGGCTTGAATGGCGCCGCCAAATCGCTGGACGTCATCGGTAACAATATCGCCAACTCGTCCACCGTCGGTTTCAAGCAGTCGCAGGCCCAGTTCGCCGACATTTATGCCAACTCGCTGTATGGCGTGGGTGGCAACCAGGCGGGGATCGGCGTATCGGTCTCGCAAATCGCCCAGCAATTTAACCAGGGCAACCTGGAATCGTCGTCGAATCCCCTCGACATCGCCATCAATGGCGGCGGCTTCTTCCGTACCAGCGTCAATGGCGCCGTCCAGTACTCGCGCAATGGCCAGTTCCAGGTCGACAAGAGCGGTTTCATCGTCAACGCCCAGCTGGCGCAGCTGACCGGCTATGCGGCCGACGCCAACGGCAAGATCGTCGCCGGCGCCGTCGTGCCCCTGCAGATCGACCAGTCGGACATGAAGCCCCAGGCCACGACCAAGGTCGACACGCAAGTCAACCTCAATTCGAATACGGCCATGCCGACCACGGTGCCGTTCAAACTCGGTGATGACACCACGTACAGCAAGCAGTTCCCCGTCGAAGTCTTCGATTCGCTGGGCAACTCCCACATCATGTCGAATTTCTACGTCAAGACGGGCACCAACACCTGGGACGTCTACTCGGCCGTCGACGGCACGGAAGTGACCAGCATGAAGGCCGCGGCCGCGCTGCAGACGGACCCTGCCTCGCTGGCCGCGCGCGCCGCCTACCAGGCCGCCGCCACGGCCGTGCCGCTGGTGCCGGCCAATGTGACGACGGCCGCCGTCGCCTATGGCAATGCGGTCGGCGCCGCCGTTTCGGCTGCTGCCGCCGCCGCGGGCGCCACGCCGGCGCAACTGGCCGCCATCGCCGCCACCTACGGCAGTGCCGTGCCGAATGGCATCAATTCGAGCCGCACGCCCGACCAGATCGACGCGGCCATCCGCGCCGTGACCTCGGTGCCGGCCGTCAAGACCGGCTCGCTGGTCTTCAACACGGTCGGCAGCCTGGACCGGGCGGCCATGCTGGCCCTGACGCCGCCGCAAACCTTGCCCGTCACCGTCAACCTGCCGATCTTCCCGGCCACGGGTGCCAACCCGACCCTGTCGGTCCAGGTCGATTTCAGCAAATCGACACAGCTGGGCACCGCCACGGCGGAAAAGAAAACGGAAGCGGACGGCTACAAGGCGGGCCAGCTGAGCCAGTTCATCGTGGGCGACGACGGCGTTATCCAGGGCCAGTACAACAATGGCAAGACGCGCGCCCTGGGCCAGGTGGTGTTGAGCAACTTTACCAACCCGAACGGCCTGGAGCCGCTGGGCAACAACGCCTGGGTGGAAAGCTCGGCCTCGGGCAAGCCCATCACGGGCGAGCCGAAGACGGGCACCCTGGGCAACTTGCGCGCCTCGGCCGTGGAAGTGTCGAACGTCGACCTGACGGCGGAACTGGTCAATATGATCACAGCCCAGCGCGCCTACCAGGCGAATGCGCAGACCATCAAGACGCAGGATTCTGTTTTACAAACTCTGGTGAACTTGCGTTAACGGATTGAACCCCTAACGGCGAAAGGCTGGGGTCGGACCCTCAGGGTCCGACCCCGGTTTCTACCTTGGGTTTCAGGCAACAGGAGAAATAAAAAATGGACCGTCTCATCTACACCGCCGGCTCGGGCGCCAAGCACATCCTGGACAAGCAGGCGACCACGGCGAACAACCTGGCGAACGCCACCAGCACGGGTTTCCGTGCCCAGCTCGACTCGTTCCGCGCCGTGCCCGTGGTGGCCGACGGCATGATGCCGACGCGCGCCTTCGTCGTCGATTCGACGGTCGGTTCCGATTTCACGCAAGGTCCGATGCAGCACACGGGCCGCGCGCTCGACGTGGCCGTGGAAAACGCGGGCTGGATCGCGGTGCAGTCGGCCGACGGCTCCGAAGCCTACACGCGCAACGGCGCCCTGAAGCTCAATGAAAACGGCATGCTGCAGACGCAATCGGGCCTGATGGTGCAGGGCGATACGGGCCCCATGGCCATTCCGCCCGGCGTGACGGTGGCCATCGCCAGCGACGGCACGGTGGGCACGATTTCCACCGACGTGCCGCCAGGGCCATCGACGGTGCTGGGGCGCATCAAGCTGGTCAACCCGCCCGAGCAGCAACTGGTGCGCGGCGACGACGGCCTGTTCCGCCTGAAGGATGGCACGGTGGCGCAGGCCGACCAGGCCGTCAAGCTGACCACCGGTGCGCTGGAGGGCAGCAATGTCAGCCCCGTCGACTCCATGGTCAGCATGATCGCGCTGGCGCGCCAGTTCGAAACGCAAATGAGCTTGTTGAAGAATGCCGAGAATAACGCGGCGAAAGCCACCCAGATCCTCGCTTTGAATTGATGGGGGCACCCGCATAATGGTCACATAGAAATAGTCTACAGGGCTGACCAGCGCTGTTATTGGAGAAAAATCATGATTCGTTCCCTTTGGATTGCCAAGACCGGCCTGGAAGCGCAGCAGACGCAGATGGACGTGATCGCCAATAACCTGGCCAACGTCAGCACTACGGGCTTCAAGAAGTCGCGCGCCGTGTTTGAAGACTTGCTGTATCAAAATGTGCGCCAGCCGGGCGCGCAATCGTCGCAGCAAACCCAGCTGCCATCGGGCTTGCAGATCGGCACGGGCGTGCGCACCGTGGCTACCGAACGCATCCATACGCAGGGCAATCCCCAGGCATCGGGCAATTCGCGCGACGTGATGGTCAACGGCACGGGTTTCTTCCAGGTGCTGATGCCGGACGGCGCCACCGCCTACACGCGCGACGGCTCCTTCCAGACCGATTCCAACGGCCAGCTGGTGACGTCCGAAGGCTTCGTCATCCAGCCCGCCATCACCGTGCCGACGAATGCGCTGAGCCTGACTGTGGCGCGCGACGGCACCGTGTCCGTCACCTTGCCCGACACGGTCGCGCCATCGCAGATCGGCTCGCTGCAGCTGACCACCTTCGTCAACCCGGCCGGCCTGGAATCGAAGGGCGAAAACCTGTACATGGAAACGGGCGCCTCCGGCGTGGCGCAGACCAACACCCCGGGCACCAACGGCGCAGGCGTGCTGATGCAGGGCTATATCGAGACCTCGAACGTCAACGTGGCCGAGGAAATGGTCAACATGATCCAGACGCAGCGCGCCTACGAGATCAACAGCAAGGCCATCACCACATCCGACCAGATGCTGCAGAAATTGTCGCAACTTTAATTTTCATAGTCGTCATGCCATCCGCCGCCGGATGGCAGCGGAGGTTTGTCATGCAATACCCCATCATCGCCCTGTTGTCCGCAGTCCTGCTGTCCGGCTGCGCCATCACGCCCACCTCGATCGTGCAATACCCGACCACCACGCGCGCGCCGATGCCGGAACCCGTGGTCGTCAGCAACGGTTCCATCTACCAGCCGTCGACCTACCGTCCCGCCTTCGAAGACCGCCGCGCGCGCCATGTGGGCGACACCATGACCATCGCCATCACCGAGCGCACGAACGCCGTCAAGGCGGGTGCCAGTTCCGGCAACAAGTCGGGCAGCGTGGGCTTTTCCACGCCGGGCATCGCCCAGGGCCGCTTCGGCGGCACGGTCTCGGCGAATGGCGCGACCAAGTTTGCGGACGGCGACAACCAGTCCGCCAGCAACACGTTTTCCGGCACGATCGGCGTGACGGTGATCGAGGTATTGCCGAACGGCAACCTGATCGTGGCCGGCGAGAAACAGATCGCCATGAACAAGGGTACGGAGTTCATCCGTTTCTCGGGCATGGTCAATCCCGATACCATCGGCATCGGCAACGTCGTGCCGTCGACCCAGGTGGCCGACGCGCGCGTCGAGTACCGCACCAACAGCCAGATCGACCGCGCCGAGATGGCGTCGATGGCGTCGCGCTTCTTCCTCAGCCTGCTGCCGTTCTGATCATGGCGACCCTGACCTTTCCCCGCGTTCTGGCCGTCTGTGGCCTGGCTATTTCTCTGCTGGCGCCCGTGGCGCAGGCCGAGCGCATCAAGGACCTGGCCAGCATCGCTGGCGTGCGCCAGAATCAGCTGATGGGCTATGGCCTCGTCGTCGGCCTTGACGGCAGCGGCGACCAGACCACGCAAACGCCATTCACCATCCAGAGCGTGGCGGCGATGCTGCAGCAGCAGGGCATCAACTTGCCGCAAGGCACCAGTTTGCAGTTGAAAAACGTGGCCGCCGTGATGGTGACGACGGCCTTGCCCGCGTTTGCCCAGCCGGGCCAGCTGCTCGACGTGACGGTATCGTCGATGGGCAATGCGAAAAGCTTGCGCGGCGGCACTTTATTGATGACGCCATTGAAGGGCGCCGATGGCCAGGTGTACGGCATGGCGCAGGGCAACGTGCTGGTGGGCGGCGTGGGCGCGCAGGCGGCCGGCAGCTCCGTTGTCATCAATCACCTGAGCGTGGGCCGCATCTCGGGCGGCGCCACTGTCGAGCGTACCGTGCCTTCGGTGCTGGGCGCCAACAACACGATCCGTCTGGAATTGAATGCCACCGATTTTGCCACCGCCAGCCGCGTGGTCGACGCCATCAACAGCCGCTACGGCGCCGGCACGGCCGCCGCGCTGGACGGGCGCGTGATCCAGGTGCAGTCGCCGGGCGGCAGCGACCAGCGCGTGTCCTTCCTGGGCCAGCTGGAAAGCATCGAAGTCAACCCGGCCCGCCTGGCGGCCAAGGTCATCATGAATGCGCGCACCGGTTCCGTGGTGATGAACCAGTCCGTGACCCTGGAAACGTGCGCCATTTCGCACGGCAACCTGTCCGTCACCATCAATGTCGAGCCGCAGGTGAGCCAGCCGGCGCCGCTGTCGGGCGGGCGCACGGTGGTCACGCAGACGGCGCAGATCGATATCAAGAAGGAACCGGGCAAGGTGATGCTGGTCAAGGGCGGCGCCTCGCTGTCCGACGTGGTCAAGGCTTTGAATGCCATCGGCGCCTCGCCGCAAGACTTGCTGGCCATCCTGCAGGCGATGAAGGCGGCCGGTTCGCTGCGCGCCGAACTCGAAATCATTTGATGGGCATGCCATGATCAGTCAAACCGACCTCAGCAACACCGCCGCCTATGACGTCAAAGGCATGGATGGCTTGCGCCAGTCCGCCAAGGCGAAGGACCCCGCCGCCCTGAAAGAGGCTGCCACGCAATTCGAAGCCATGTTCATCAACATGATGATGAAAAGCATGCGCGAAGCCACGCCGCAGGACGGCATCATGGATAGCCAGCAGAGCAAGATGTACACCTCGATGCTGGACCAGCAGACGAGCCAGAACCTGGCCAAGCGGGGCACGGGCCTGGCGGACATGCTGATCCGCCAATTGTCGTCGTCGAACCAGGCGCTGGCCGCCGACGGCGCCGAAGCGCCGTCGCCCCGTTCTTCCAGCATGACGCAGGCGCTGGCCGCGTTCCGCCAGCAGCAGGGCGCGCTGACCGAGGGCGCAGGCAGCGCCGCCGGCACCGGCAAGACCCTGAGCGACAAGGCCAACGCCACGCAGGCGCCGCACGTGCGCGCCTTCCAGGAAAAGCTGGGCGTGCATGCGGAAGAGGCCAGCCGCGCCACCGGCATCCCGGCCAAGTTCATGCTGGGCCAGGCGGCGCTGGAAACGGGCTGGGGCAAGCGCGAAATCATCAGCCGCGACGGCAGCAGCAGCCACAACCTGTTCGGCATCAAGGCGACGGCCGACTGGAAGGGCAAGGTCACGGAAGCCGTCACCACGGAATATGTAAATGGCAAGGCGCAGCGCAAGGTGGAGAAATTCCGCGCCTACGACAGCTACGCGGACAGCTTCAAGGATTATGCGCAGTTGATTACCAACAACAAACGCTATGAAAAAGTGCTGGCCAGCGCGGGCGACGCCAGCACGTTCGCCCAGGGCTTGCAAAAGGCCGGCTATGCGACGGACCCCAATTACGCTGCCAAACTGACAAAGATCATCAAGCATTCGCTGGTCGGCTAATCCTCTTCCATGCCCCCGTGCAGGCCGCGCGCTTCAAGTTTTCGCCGCGGCTGCCGTAAATACATTTGACGGTAACCAATAAGACACCATGACTTCGAATCTACTCAGCATCGGTAAGAGCGGTTTGCTTGCAGCGCAGGTGGGCCTGTCGACGACCGGGCATAACATCACCAATGCCAACGTGGACGGTTACAACCGCCAGGTGGTGCTGCAGCAGACGGCGCAGTTCAACAATGCCGGTTATGGCTTCGTGGGCAACGGTACGGAAGTGTCGCAAGTCAAGCGCCAGTACGACGGCTTCATGGCGGCCCAGGTGAATGCCGCGCAGTCGACCACCAGTTCGCTCGACGCGTATTACACGCAGATCACGCAGATCGACAATATGCTGGCCGATCCCACGGCCGGGCTGTCGCCGGCGATGGCCGATTTCTTCAAGGGCGTGCAGGATTTCAGCTCGAATCCCTCGTCCGTGTCGTCGCGCCAGGCATTGCTGTCGAGCGCCAACTCGCTGACGGCGCGCTTCCAGGGCCTCAGCGCGCGCCTGACGGAAATCGGCGACGGCGTCAATTCGCAGATCACCTCGAACGTGAAGGTGATCAACTCCTATGCCAAGCAGATCGCGGACCTGAATACCTCGATTACCAACCTGACCGTGAATGAAAGCAATCAGCCCAACGATTTGCTGGACCAGCGCGACCAGCTGATCACGGAGCTGAACAAATACGTCAAGGCAACGGTTCAGCCTGGCGCCGGCAACTCGATTACCGTCTCGATCGGCTCGGGCCAGCCGCTGGTGGTGGGCAACAAGAACTTTGAACTGGCCGTCACGCCGTCGCCGACGGACCCGAACCGCCTGGACGTGGGTTATGTCACGGGCACGAGCGTCACCAAGCTGTCGGAAAGTTCCTTGAGCGGCGGGGCGCTGGGCGGCTTGCTGGAATTCCGTAGCGGCAGCCTGGACCGCATCCAGAATTCGCTGGGCAAGGTCGCCATCGCGCTCGCGTCCAGCTTCAATGAGCAGCACAAGCTGGGCCAGGACTTGAATGGCGACATGGGGGGCGATTTCTTCAAGTTGCCCGATCCCGTCATTGGCGCCGACTACCGCAACAACGCGACCAGCACGACCGCGCTGTCGGCCAAGGTCAGCGATCCGACCAAGCTGACGGCCAGCGATTATGCCGTGAAATATGACGGCACCAACTATGTGGTGACGCGCCAGAGCGACGGCGCGAAAACGACCATCAATCCGTATCCGCAAACGGTGCCGCAAACCATCGACGGCGTGGATTTCTCGATCTCGGGCACGGCTGCCGAAGGCGACAACTTCATGGTCAGGCCGACGGCCCACGGCGCTGCCGACCTGGCCGTGGCGATTACCGACCGCAACAAGCTGGCCGCCGGCGCGCCGATCGCCACGGGCGCGCCCGTCAGCAACACGGGCAGCGGCAAGCTGGGCGCAGGCAGCGTGGACAAAGCCTATTTAACGCCAGGCAATGCCTTGACGGGCACCGTCACCTTGACGTACGACAAGGCGACCACCTCGCTGACGGGTTTCCCCGCGGGCCAGGCCGTGACGGTGAAAGGCTTGAACGGCGCCACCACCACGTATCCGGCAGGCACGGCGAATATTCCCTACACGGAAGGCGACAGCTTCAGCTTTGGCGGCATCAACGTCAACATGACGGGGGTGCCCGCGCAGGGCGATAAATTCACCATCGCGCCGAACACGGGCGGGGTGGGCGACAACCGCAATGCCTCCTTGCTGGCGGGCTTGCAGACGAAAAACATTCTCGATGGCGGCAAGGCCACGTTCCAGGGTTCGTACGCGGAAACCGTCAGTTATGTGGGCAACAAGACGCGCGAAGTGCAGGTCAGCGGCCTGGCCAGCATGGCCTTGCTGCAGCAGACCAGCACGCAGCAGCAGGCCGTTTCCGGCGTCAACCTCGATGAAGAGGCGGCCAACCTGCTGCGCTACCAGCAAGCCTACCAGGCTTGCGGCAAGGTCATGCAGATCGCCAGCACCCTGTTCGACGTGGTCATCGGCCTCGGACGTTAATTATTCAAGCGGCGGCGCCTGGCGTCCGCCGCCATCAGGAAGGGCAGCATCATGCGCATCAGTACCAAAATGATCTATGACGCGGGCAGCACGCAGCTGAACAATCTGCAGGGCGCGTTGAACCGCACCCAGATGCAGCTGTCGGCGAACCGCCGCAACCTGACGCCGGCCGACGACCCGATCGCCTCGGCGCGCGCGCTGGAAGTGACGCAGTCGCAATCGATCAATACGCAATTCGTGACGAACCGCTCGAACGCCAAGAATTTCCTCTCGCAGGAAGAGCTGGCGCTGGCCAGCACCACGTCGCTGATCGCCGACGTGCAGGAGCTGGTGCTGAAGGCCGGGAATCCCGCCTTGAAGGATATCGACCGCCAGAGCCTGGCCACGGAGCTGAAGGGGCGCCTGACCGACCTGATGGGCATCGCCAACACGTCCGACAACGCGGGCGGCTATCTGTTCGGCGGCTACAAGTCGACGACGCAGCCGTTCAGCCAGACGCCGGGCGGCGCCACTTACGTGGGCGACCAGGGCCAGCGCGAGCTGCAAGTGGGCTCGGCCCGCTACCTGGCCACCAGCGACTCGGGCGCGGCCGTGTTCGAGAACAATTTGACGGGCAACGGCAAGTTCACCACGGCCGCCGACCCGGGCAACTTTGCGCGCGGCGGCGCCGGCATCATTTCCGGCGGCACCGTCACTGATCCCACAAAGTTGACGGGGCACAAGTATTCGATCGATTTCCAGGTGACGGGCACGGGCACCGCTGCCGTCACGACCTATACCGTGACGGACGTGACCCTGGGCCAGACCATCCCGAATCCCGCCGTGCCGGTGGCGTATAAATCGGGCGACGCGATCAACTTTGACGGTCAGCAAGTCAATGTCGCGGGCAAGCCGGCCGACCTGGACAAGTTCACCCTGGAGCCTAGCGGCAAGGAATCGATCTTTACTACGATTACCAACCTGATCGGCGCACTGGGCCAGCCGGCCTCGGGCGACGCGGGCCAGGCGCGCCTGACGGCCAGCCTGAACGCGGCGCACGATATCCTCGACACGGCCTACGACAATGTGCTGTCCGTGCGCGCGGAAGTCGGTTCGCGCCTGAAGGAGATCGACACGCTCGATAGCGCCGGCGACGACCTCGACCTGCAATATGCGAGTACCTTGTCCGGCTTGCAGGACCTGGACATGGTGAAGGCGATTTCCCTGTTCAGCCAGCAGCAGATCACCCTGCAGGCGGCGCAGAAGTCCTTTACGTCGATCTCGGGCCTGTCGCTGTTCAACTACATCAGCTAAGCCGTCGTTCCAGCATGACGGCCGGCCGGGGCCGGGGCAGGGAGACTTCCCGCCCCGGCTTTTTTGCGTCCGCAATCTGACCAGGCTGACAAGATATGCAGGCAAACTGTGCAGTCTACCTGTATATCTGTTATAGTAGAGGCTGTTGATTCACCAGCGTCCCCCATGAGCACCCCACAAGAAGACCACGAAGATCACGAGCAAGTGCTGCAGCTGGCCGGCGAATTGCGCATCCTCATCGGCAAACTACGCCGCCGCCTGCGCGAGGAAGCCCACCTGGGCGACGTCAGCATGTCGCAGGCGTCCGTGCTCAGCCGTCTCGAGCGCGACGGCCCGGCCACGGCCAGCAGCCTGGCGCGCGCCGAAGGCATGCGGCCCCAGTCGATGGCGGCCACCGTGCAAGCCTTGACGGACGCGCAGATGGTGACGGGTTCGCCCGATCCGCTCGATGGCCGGCAGACGCTGCTGACCCTGACGGACAGCTGCCGCGCCTGGATCGCGGCCAGCCGCGCCGCGCGCGAGGACTGGCTGGCGCGCACCATCGAAACCCGGCTCACGCCGGCCGAAGTCACCGAGCTGGACAACGCGGTGGCATTACTCAAACGCTTGGCGGAGTGATCCGCTGAATTTTTCACCACGACCCCGGCAAGGAGCCCGCACGCCCAGATGAACAACACATTCCGTTCGCTACGCATTCCCAATTACCGTATCTGGGCCGGCGGCGCCCTCGTGTCGAATATCGGCACCTGGATGCAGCGCACGGCGCAGGATTGGCTGGTGCTGAGCGAATTGACGCAGCACAATGCCAGCGCCGTCGGCATCGTCATGGCCTTGCAATTCGGCCCGCAACTGCTGTTGCTGCCCCTGACGGGCATGGCGGCCGACCTGCTCGACCGCAGGAAATTGCTGCTGTGCACGCAGGCGGCCATGGGCTTGCTGGCGCTGGGACTCGGGATGTTGTGCATCAGCGGCCTGGTACAACTGTGGCATGTGTATGTGTTTGCGTTCCTGCTGGGCTGCGTGACGGCCTTCGATTCGCCCGTGCGCCAGACTTTTGTTTCCGAAATCGTCGGCGAGGAAGATTTGACGAACGCCGTGGCGCTTAATTCCACCTCGTTCAATGCGGCGCGCATGCTGGGCCCGGCCGTGGCGGGACTCTTGATCAGCAGCGTCGGCAGCGGCTGGGTCTTCATCATCAACGCCGTCTCGTTTGCGGCCGTGATCGGTTCGCTGTTGCTGCTGCGCGTGGAACTGCTGCGCCGCGCGCCGCGCCTGAAAGCCACGCGCGCCAGCCTGGGCGAAGGTTTCCGCTACGTGCGCCAGCGGCCCGACCTGATGGCCATCCTGCTGATGCTGTTCCTGATCGGCACCTTTGGCCTGAACTTCCCGATCTTCCTGTCGACCATGTCCGTGACGGCCTTCCACGCGGGCGCCGGCCAGTATGGCGTGCTCAGCTCCGTGATGGCGTGCGGCTCCGTGGCGGGCGCCCTGCTGGCGGCGGGGCGGGGTCAGCCCACCTTGGCCTTGCTGCTGGGGGCGGCTGCGCTGTTCGGCCTGGCCTGCGCGCTGGCCGCCGTGATGCCCAATTACTGGCTGTTCGGCATGATGCTGGTGGTCATCGGCATCGCCGCGCAAACGTTTACCACCAGCGTCAACAGCAGTGTGCAACTGTCGACGGCGCCCGCCATGCGGGGCCGCGTGATGGCCATTCTTTTGGCCATCTCGGCGGGCGGCACGCCGCTGGGCGCGCCCATCGTGGGCTGGGTGGCCGACACCTTCGGCCCGCGCTGGGCGCTGGGCATCGGTGCCTTGTCGGGCCTGGCGGCCGCCCTCGTCGGCGTGCGCTACCTGGTCAAACATCACCAGTTGCGCCTGAACGTCGACCTGCGGCGCTGGCGCTTCGCATTCAGCAGCGACCAGCATTGAGGCGGCCCGTCAGGGCGGCAGCAGGTCCGTGCGGGCGGCGGCCAGGATGGCGCCGCTCAAGCCGTCGAGCAGGCTGGACGCGGCGCGCGCCGTATGCCAGTACAGGGCGACATCCAATGGCATATCCGGCAGCAGTTCGACCAGGCTGCCATTGTCAAGATGGGGCTGGATCAGCGCCTGCGGGTGCAGGCCCCAGCCCATGCCGGCCAGGCCGGCCGTGACGAAGGCATGCGACGAGGGCAAGGCATGGCGCGGCAGCTCCACGTGCCGGTGGCACAGGCGCCGTACCCAGCGCGCCTGCAGCTCGTCCTTGGCATTGAACACGAGGCTGGGCGCCAGCGCCAGGCTGGCGGCGCCCACGCCGTGGGCAAAATAGCGCTGCATGAAGGCGGGACTGGCCGCCGCCAGGTAGCGCATGGCGCCCAGCGGGCGGCTGTTGCAGCCCGACGCGGGCCGGGCCGTGGCGCTGACGGCGGCCAGCACGGCGCCGCTGCGCAGCCATTCGGCCGTGTGGTCCTGGTCGTCGACGGCCACTTGCAGCAGCACCGGGTGCCCGGCCGCGAAGGCGGCGATGGCGGGCGCCAGCCAGGTGGCCAGGCTGTCGGCATTCACGGCGACGGGCACGCTGGCGCGCGTCAGGCCTTGCGTTGCCAGCGCCGGCAAGGCGCCCTGCAAATCCTGTTCGAGCAGCTGCACCTGGTCCACGTGCTGGCACAGGCGCCGGCCCGTTTCCGTGGCGCGGCAGGGCTGGTCGCGTATCACCAGCGCGCAGCCGACGCGCTCTTCCAGCAGGCGGATACGCTGCGAAATGGCCGATGGCGTCACGTGCAAGGCGCGTGCCGCGCGCTCGAAACTGCCTTCGCGGATGACGGCTGCCAGGGCGGCGAGGGCGGCATAATCGAGCATGAATGAAGTTTTCCTTAACTTGCTGTAGTAAAGGTAGTTTGCCTTCATTGCGTGCGGCTGGCAAGATCGCCGCATGACACTCTCGACCGCCACCACCCCACCCGTTTTTTCCGTCTTTCTCCAGGGCTTGAGTCTGGGCCTGGGACTCATCGTCGCCATCGGCTCGCAAAATGCCTTTGTCCTGCGGCAAGGCTTGCGCCGCGAACATGTGGGCGCCATCGTGCTGTTTTGCGCGCTGGCCGATGCGGCGCTGATCGCCGCCGGCGTGCTGGGCATGGCCCATGCGCTGGGGCAGCGCCCCTTGCTGGCCAGCGCGCTGGCGCTGGGCGGCGCCGTTTTCCTGGCCGTCTACGGTTGGCAAGCCTTGCGGCGCGCACGCCGGCCGCAGCTGCTGCGCGCCGCCGAGGGCGGGGGCGGACTGGGCCTGGGCGCCGTTCTGGCCCAGGCGGCCGCATTTACCTTGCTCAATCCCCATGTCTATCTCGATACGGTATTGCTGGTGGGAAGCATCGGCGCCCAGCAGCCGGGCGCGCTGCGCGGCTGGTTTATTGTTGGCGCCAGCGCGGCCAGCCTGCTGTGGTTTGCATCGCTGGGTTATGGCGCGCGCTGGCTGGCGCCGTGGTTTGCGCGGCCCCGCGCCTGGCAAGTGCTCGATGGCTTGATCGGCGTGACCATGTTCGTGCTGTCGGCGCTGCTGCTGCGCCACGCGCTGGGCTGGTAGCGCTGGATCAGCGCGTGGCCGGCAGCGGCGCCGGCGTCGGCAGCGCGGGACGCAGGGGATTCGGCGGCGCGGGCGGCGGTGGCCGGTCGCGCGTGGCAAAGCCGCGCGGCAGCAAGCGCGCCGTTTCTATGCCACGCAGGAACATGTTCTGGAACGGCGTGGCCAGGTAGGGCAGGACCATGCTGATCACCAGCAAGCCCACGCCCAGGGTGACGGGGAAGCCGATACCGAAGATGTTCAGCTGCGGCGCGGCCCGCGTCAGGATGCCCAGCGCCACGTTGGTCAGCAGCAGGGCGGCGAGGATGGGCAGCGAAATCTGCAGGCCGGAACGGAAGATTTCCCCGCCCCAGGCCGCCAATTGCTGGAAACCGCCGCCGCTGATGGGACTCGATGAAATCGGCAGGCTGACGAAGCTTTCCGCCAGCGCCGCCAGCAAAACCAGGTGGCCATTGACAGTGAGAAACATCAACGTGGCCAGCATGACGAGGAACTGGCTGATGGCGGATGAGCGGCCCTTGGTTTGCGGGTCGAAGAACGAGGCGAAGCCCAGGCCCATGGTCAGACTGCTGATCTCGCCGGCCATTTCGATGGCGGAAAACACGATGCGGATGGAAAAGCCCATGGCCAGGCCCACCAGCATCTCTTGCGTGAGGATCAGCAAGCCGGGCAAGGACATCGGGTTGACGGCAGGCAAGGCCGGCACGGTGGGGGCGATGATCATGGCCAGCAGCGCGCCCAGGGTCACCTTGACGGTGGCGGGCACGGCCGCGTTGCCGAACAGGGGCGCGGCCGCGATCAGGCCGAGGATGCGGCTAAGCGGCCACAGCAGTGCTGCGATCCACGTGTTCAGTTCGATGCTGGACAGGGTCAGCATGGCGTATGCCGCAGCCCCACGCCTAGCCGACCAGGTTCGGGATGCCGGTAAATACCTGGCGCATGTAGTCGAGCATGACGGATAGCATCCACGGGCCCGCCACGACGAGGGCGACGAAGATGCCGACCAGCTTGGGGATGAAGGACAGGGTCGCCTCGTTGATCTGCGTGGCCGCCTGGAAAATACTCACGATCAAGCCGATGATGAGGGCGACGAGCAGCATGGGCGCGGCCACCATCAAGGTGATTTCCATCGCATGGCGGCCCAGGGTCATGACGCTTTCGGGTGTCATCGTATTTCCCCTAGTAAAAACTCTGGGACAGCGAGCCCAGCAGCAACTGCCAGCCATCGACGAGCACGAACAGCATCAGCTTGAACGGCAGCGAGATCGTCGCGGGCGACATCATCATCATCCCCATCGACATCAGCACGCTGGCGACCACCATGTCGATGATCAAGAACGGGATGAAGATGGCAAAGCCGATCTGGAACGCCGTCTTCAGTTCGCTGGTGACGAAGGCGGGCACGAGGATGCGCAGCGGCACGTCTTCCGGACCTTGCAGGGCCGCCGAGCGCGACATCTTGGCAAACAGGGCCAGGTCGGCCTGGCGCGTCTGCTTGAGCATGAAGGTTTTCAGCGGTTCGACACCCTTGTCCATCGCCTGCTGCATGCTGATCTTGTTTTCCTGATACGGTTGATACGCATCCGTGTAGATCTTGTCGAACACGGGACCCATGACGAACAGGGTCAAAAACAGGGCGAGCCCCACCAGCACCTGGTTCGGCGGCGCCGATTGCGTGCCGATGGCCTGGCGCAGCAGGGACAGCACGATGATGATGCGCGTAAAGCAGGTCATCATCAGCAAGGCCGCCGGCAGGAAGGTGAGCGACGTCATCAGAATGAGCGTCTGCACCGGCAGCGAGTAATTCTGGCCGCCGCCCGGCGCCGGCGTGCTGGTAAACGCCGGGATGCCCGGTTCGGCCAGCGCCCACAGCGGCAAGGCCAGGGCGGCGGCCGCCAGCAGCCAGGTCAGGGGAGTCTTCAAGGTGGACCACGCCATCTGCTGCTTATTTCCCATTGCGTTTTTCGATGGTCTGTTTCAGCCACTCGGAAAAATTGGCGGCCGCGGGGCCGTTTTGCGCCGTGGCCAGTTGCGGCAACTCGCCTTCCTGGCGCGGCATGGTGGCCAGCGCATTGATCCTGCCGGGCGAGGCGCCGACGACGATCCACTGGTCGGCCACTTCGACGAGGACGATGCGTTCGCGTCCGCCCAGGTTGAGCGAGCTGACGACGCGCATCTTGTTGTTGCCGCCCATGACCTTGGGACCATAGCGCTTCATGAACCAGGCCAGGCCGATCAGCAGGGCCAGCACGAATACCAGCGCGAAGATGGTTTGCAGCAGGCTGCCGGCCGAGCTTGTCGGTGCCATCGTCATGGGCGCACCGGGCGGCATGGCGGGCAGGGCGGCGGCAGGCGAGGCTGCCGCCGGGACTTGGGCTTCCGGGGCGGCAGATGCGGCTTTCTCAGATACAAGCTCTGCAGGCGCGCTGGCAGCCGACGCCGACGCGGCTGCCGGTTCCGCATGGGCAATGCTGCATGCCGCCAGGAGCGGCAGCACGGTGGAAATCAACAGGCCAGGCTTCATTTATTCAATTTTCGGATGCGTTCGGAAGGCGTGATGATGTCGGTCAGGCGGATGCCGAACTTGTCATTGACCACCACCACTTCGCCCTGGGCGATCAGGCAGCCGTTCACCAGCACGTCCATCGGTTCGCCGGCCAGGCCGTCGAGCTCGACCACGGAACCCTGCGCCAGTTGCAGCAGGTTCTTGATGGCGATCTTGGTGCGGCCCAGTTCGACCGTCAGCTGCACGGGGATATCGAGGATGAAATCGATATCGTTGTGCGTTTCCGACTTCGATGCCTGCTTGGAAAAGTCCTTGAACACGGCGGCGCTGGCCGCGCTGGCCGTATTGGCGGCCTGGTTCTGCAGCGCTTCGGCTTCCGCCTTGGCCTGCTCGGCAATGGCCGCGCCCCAATCGTCTTCCGCGCTTTGGTCGTCTTGGTTGTCAGACATGTGTTTCTCCTGTTGTACAGATACGGACCGCAGCGCGGCCCGGGTATTTATTTAGTGGTTATTCATGTTATCGGCATTGGCGAGGAGTTTCTCCACCTTCAATGCATATTGTCCGTTCAACACGCCATACGTGCAATCCATCACGGGCACGCCGTCGACGGTGGCGGCGATCAGTTCGGGAATATTCAGGGGGATGATGTCGCCCACCTTCATGTTCAAGATCTCGTCGAACGACACGCGCGCCGTGCCCAGCGAAGCCACCAGCTCGACTTCGGCGATCTGGATCTGCTGCGTCATCAGGCGGATCCAGCGCTTGTCCACTTCCAGCGCTTCGCCCTGCAGGCTCGACGTCAGCGAATCGCGGATCGGCTCGATCATCGAATACGGCATGCAGAAGTGGATTTGTCCGGAAACGGAGCCCAATTCCACCGTAAACGTGGACGCCACCACCACTTCGTTCGGCGTGGCGATGTTGGCGAACTGCGTGTTCATTTCTGAACGGATATATTCGAATTCGACGGGGAAGACCGGCTCCCACGACTTGGTGTACGCCTCGAAGACGATGTCGAGGATGCGCAGGATGATGCGCTGCTCCGTCTGCGTAAAGTCGCGCCCTTCGACGCGCGTATGAAAACGTCCGTCGCCGCCGAACAGGTTGTCGACCAGCAGGAACACGAGGCCCGGATCGAAGACCATCAGGGCCGTGCCGCGCAGCGGCTTCATGTGTACCAGGTTCAGGTTGGTCGGCACCACCAGATTACGGATGAACTCGCTGTATTTCGAGACGCGCACGGAGCCGACCGACACTTCGGCGCTGCGGCGCAGGAAGTTGAACAGGCCCACGCGCAGCAGCCGGGCGAAACGCTCGTTGATAATTTCCAACGTTGGCATCCGGCCGCGCACGATGCGCTCCTGGGTTGCCAGGTTGTAGGTACGAACTCCCGTGACATCTTCCGGCGCCTGCGCGTCGTCCTGGTCTCCGTTGACGCCCTTCAGAAGGGCATCGACTTCTTCCTGGGAGAGGAAATTATCGGCCATGGCTGCTTATTGAATGATGAATGCGGTAAATAATACGTCCGTCACGTCCTGCTCCGGCCCTTTGTCCTCGAACGGCTGGTTCACCTGATTGATGATTTCGGCCGCCAGTTGCTGCTTGCCTTCCACGGTATTGAGTTCGGACGCCTTCTTGCCGGACAGCAGCAGCAACAAGCGGCTGCGCACCTTCGGCATGTTCAGCTTGATCGTATCCATTTCTTCCGGACTGCCCACCTGCAGGGTAAACGCGATCTGCAGATATTGCTCGCCATTTTCCGGCTGCAAGTTGACGGTGAAGGCATCGACGGGGACGAAAACGGGCGGACCTGCCTTGGAAGCGGCGTGTTTTTTCTTGCTGGGCGCCGATTCTTCTTTATCGGCCTTGCCATGCAGGAAGTACCAGGCGGCTCCGCCACCGAGGCCGCCTGCCACCAGCACCGAGGCCAGCACTATGATCAGAAGCTTCTTTTTCGAGGCGCCGGCGGGGGCCAGGCCTGCATCTGCTTTCGGATCTGCTTTCATTTTTGGATTTGCTTTCAATGGTACTCGGGTGCATGGAAGTGGATCACGACGCCATTATGTCATTATCGGCAAATTCTGCGCAGAAGGATGCAGTGAAAAGAGGGCGGAAGCGCCCTCAACTCGCTGTTTTTATACGAAAAGTTATGCCGTGGGGCGCGCCTGTGGCCTGCGGACGACGAATTGTCCTCAGGCAAAGGTATCCACGGCACTCAGGCTGGGCCGGCTGCGCCCGCCCGCCGCCGGCGCGATGGCGATCTCGCCACCGGAGACGCCGCCGCCCTGGCCATTGCCACGGCGTTCGCCCGAGGCGGCGCGTTCGCCATGGTTTTGCTGTTCCGGCGTGCCGGCCGAGACGGTGGCGCTGCCGAAGGCGATGCCCGCTTCGCTCATCATCTCGCGCAGGCGCGGCATGGCCGCTTCCAGCGCCTGGCGCACTTCGGGCTGGGCCGACATGAAGGCGGCATCGGCCTGGTCATTGGTGACCGTCAAGACCACCTGCACGGGCCCCAGGTCGGGCGGATTCAGGGTCAGGGTGGCGCTCTGGTCGCCGCCGGCCGCCATCCACACGACTTTCTGCCCCAGCTGCTGGTCCCAGGCGGGCGAGCCGACCCGGCCCGTCAGCTTGTCGGCCGGCACGGCCACGGCGGCCGCCGCCTGCTGCAGCGCACCCGGCTGCAACTGGGCCGCCAGGCGGCTCAGGTCGGCAGGCGTTTCCTTGATGACCGGTTCGGCCACGGCGGTGCCCGCCTTGACGGTGGCGGCCAGATGCGCGTCGATGGCCAGTTTTCCAGGCTCGGCCTTGCCGGCTGGCACGCTGGCGCCTGGCGTGGCTGTTGTCTTGCCCTGTGCCTGGCCCAGGCTGTCGGCAAAGTCGCCGCTGTCCGCTGGCACGGCGGCGGCAGCGGCGGCTTTGCCGCTGCCCTGGCCCGCTGCCAGCAATGGACTTGCCGCCAGGCTCTTGCCGTCGGCCTTGACGCTGGCGCGCGCGGGCAGTTCCGGTGCGGCCTTGGCCGCTGGCGGCTGGATGGCCAGCTGGATGCTGCCTACGAGGGCCAGCATGTCGGCGGCCGGATCGGCTGGCGGCACGACTGTTGCGGCGGGGACGCTGGCCTCGGCCGGCGCGTTGTCGCCGGTCGCTTGTGCGGCTGCCTCGGCCACCGGCGCGGGCGGCTGGTCGCCGCCGGCCGCCTGTTCGCTACCTGCTTGCGCCGGCTTCGCTTCGTTCGCTGGCGCCTGGGCGGGCGCCTGTGTGGCGGCAGGAGGGCTGGCGGGACGCGCCGCCGGTGCTTGCGCCGGCGCCGTATTGCGGGTGGCCTGGCGCTGCTCGATCTGGCGGTTCAGGGTACGCTGGAAGTCGCCCGCCGTGCCGCTGGTGGACGGCTGGCTGCGGTTGGCGGCGCCCGGCGTGGCGTTCGGCGAGACGATCTGGGAAATCGGGGTTGGCTGGGTTTGCATGATGCTGCCTCAGTGTTGCTTAGCGTTTGTAATAGGCTTGTCGCGCCGCGTGCTCATCCATTGCTTTCTGGTCGCGCTTGTTTTCCAGCTTCAGCGCCTGTTCCTGCGCCCGGTTGTTCAGGGTGGTGTAGGACATGCGCTTGCGCTCGGCCAGCTGCCAGCGCATCTTTTCATTGTCGCTGCGCGCCTGCGCATGCTCGACTACTTGCTGCTGGCCCAGGATGGCGCTGTCGAGCTTGACCATGAAGGCCTGGAAGTTGCGGTAAGCCATGGGCGTGATGCCGTTGCTCATGCTTGCCTCGAAGCGCTTGGCATAGTCGTCGCGGTAGCCGGACAGCATCTCGAGCTTCTGGCGGCAATCGTCGAGCGCTTTCAGGGCCGCGCCGAGGCGCTTGGCGCAATCATCCGTTTCGCGCTGGGCGAGGTCGATCAGGGTTGCAAGTTGGGAAGGAGAAGCCATGGCTGATTATATTCCCGCTATGCAAGTCCTAATCAGTCGAATAGAGCGGTAAGTTGCCCCAAGCTCTCGTCCATGCTGACCCGTTCCGTGATTTGCTGTTGCAAAAACGCTTCGATCTTTTCATGCAGGGCGATGGCCTGGTCCAGCACGGGGTCGGTGCCGGCGCTGTAGGCGCCCACGCTGATCAGGTCGCGGCTGCGCTCGTAGCGCGAATACAGCTGTTTCAGCTTGCGCGCCTGCTGCTGGTGCTCAGGCGTGGTGATCGAGTGGGCGGCGCGCGAAATCGATTGCTCGATGTCGATGGCGGGATAATGGCCCGCCTCGGCCAGGCGGCGGTTGAGCACGATATGGCCGTCCAGGATGGCGCGCGCCGAGTCGGCGATCGGGTCTTGCTGGTCGTCGCCCTCGGTCAGCACGGTGTAGAAGGCCGTGATGGAGCCGCCGCCTTCCTCGCCATTGCCGGCCCGTTCCACCAGCACGGGCAGCTTGGCGAAAACGGACGGCGGATAGCCCTTGGTGGCGGGCGGCTCGCCGATGGCCAGGGCGATTTCGCGCTGCGCCATGGCGTAGCGGGTCAGCGAATCCATGATCAACAGGACGTTTTGCCCCTGGTCGCGGAAATGTTCGGCAATCGCCGTCGCATACGCGGCCCCTTGCAGGCGCATCAGCGGCGGCGTGTCGGCCGGCGCGGCCACGACGACGGAACGGGCCAGGCCTTCGGGGCCGAGGATTTGCTCGATGAATTCCTTCACCTCGCGTCCGCGTTCGCCGATCAGGCCGACGACGATCACGTCCGCCTCCGTGTAGCGGGCCATCATGCCCAGCAGCACGCTCTTGCCCACGCCGGAACCGGCGAACAGGCCCATGCGCTGGCCACGGCCCACGGTCAGCATGGCATTGATCGAGCGCACGCCCACGTCGAGCGTGTCGACGATGGGCGCGCGGCCCAGGGGATTGGCGGGGCGTACGTTGATGGGGGCGCTGTCCGTCGTGTGCAGCGGACCGAGCTGGTCGAGCGGGCGGCCCGCGCCGTCGAGCACGCGGCCCAGCAACTGCGGTCCGACGGGCAGGTGGCGCGCGCGGTCGCTGGGGCGGCGGCGCGGATGCGCCACGCTGCCGGGGCGGGGGATGGCCGGTTCGACGGAAAACACGCGCGTGCCGGGCACGATGCCCTCGACGTCGCTTTGCGGCATGAGGAACAGCCTGTCGCCTTCAAAACCCACCACTTCCGCCTCGACCCGGCCGCCATTGGGCAGCGGCACGGTGCAGGCGGCGCCGACGGCCAGGCGCAAGCCCACGGCTTCCATCACCAGGCCGGCCACGCGCGTGACCCGGCCGGAAATTTGCATCGGTTCCACGAAGCTGACCACGGCCGAACAGTCGTTCAGGTAGGCGCGCCAGCGCGCCGCATGGGCCGTGGGACCTTTGACGGGTTCGCTCACGGCGCCAGCCAGTCCAGGTCCTTGCCCAGCGCATGCGTCAGGCGCTGCCAGCGGGTGGACGCTTGCGCGTCGATCTGGTTGCTGGCCGTGTCGATCTTGCAGCCGCCGCGTTCCACGGACGGGTCTTCGATGACGCGCCAGCCGCCCTTGTCGAGCTCATCGCCGATGCCGTCGCGCACTACTTGCGCATCTTCCGGGTTGAGCATCAGCAAGGCTGGCTGTTGCAGTACGGGCAAGTATTCGATGGCTTCGCGCACGACCGGCAGCATCAGCTCGGGGCGCACGGGCAGGGCCGTCTTCAGCATGCCCTTGGCCAGCTGCAGGGCCAGTTCCATCACGTCGTTGGCGATCAGTTCGTCGGCCTGGTGCACGGCCGTGCCGAAGTCGACGGCGATGGTTTGCAGGTGCGCCAGCTCCACGGCCGAGGCCGCCTTGCCTTCCGCATACGATTGCGCATGGCCGTCGGCATGCCCGGCCGCGTGGCCTTCCGCATAGCCGGCCGCGCGGCCTTCGTCGAAAGCCGTGGCGCGCGCTTCCTCGCGGATGGCGTCGAGTTCTTCCTGCGTCGGGTATTCGAGCGGCGGCGCCGGCTCTTCCTCGTGCAACTCGCCGTATGGATCGACTTCCGGGTCGAATTCGGGTTCAGGATCGGGCTCGAGCAGCTTGCGCGCCGCCACCACGCTGGGACGCTCGTCCCCAAACGAAGTCATTTCCCAGCGCTGGTAGGCGGTTTGCTGCTCTTTGGGAATCAAATTAGACAAACGAATCCTCGCCTTTTCCGCCTAGGACAATCTGCCCTTCGTCCGCCAGGCGGCGCACGATCTGCAGGATCTGTTTCTGCTGCGACTCCACTTCCGACAGGCGCACGGGGCCTTTCGACTCCAGGTCTTCGCGCATCATCTCGCCGGCGCGCTGCGACATGTTCTTGAAGATCTTGTCGCGCAGCTCTTGCGAGGCGCCTTTCAGGGCGATGATCAGCATTTCCGACTGGACTTCGCGCAGCAGCAATTGGATGCCGCGGTCGTCGATATCGATCACGTTGTCGAACACGAACATTTCGTCCATGATCTTTTGCGCCATGTCGTTGTCGTAATTCTTGATATTGTCCATGACGGAGCCTTCCTGCTCGCCGCTCATGAAGTTCAGGATCTCGGCCGCCGCGCGCACGCCGCCCAGCGACGATTTCTTGATGTTTTCGTTACCCGACAGCAGTTTCGTCAGCACGTCGTTGAGCTCGCGCAAGGCGGCCGGCTGCACGCCGTCCAGGGTGGCGATGCGCAAGACCACGTCGTTGCGCAGGCGGTCCGTGAAATGGCCGAGGATTTCGCAGGCCTGGTCGCGTTCCAGGTGGACCAGGATGGTGGCGATGATCTGCGGGTGTTCGTTACGGATCAGCTCGGACACGGATTGCGAATCCATCCATTTCAGCGATTCGATGCCGGACGCGTCCTTGCCGCCCAGGATGCGCGACAGCAGCACGGATGCCTTGTCGTCGCCCAGCGCCTTGGTGAGCACTTGCCGGATGTATTCGTCCGAATCGAGGCCGACGGTGGAATTGAGTTCCGTCTGCGCGCGGAAGTCGTCGAGCACCTCGACCACCTGTTCGTGCGCGATGCCCTTCATGGTGGCCATGGCGGCGCCCAGTTTCAGCACTTCGCGCGGGCCGAGGAATTTCATGACCTCGGCCGCTTCGCTCTCGCCCAGTGCCAGCATCAGGATCGATGCTTTTTGCAGTCCCGTTGTCTCAGTCATTATTGCCTATCCATGCTTTGATGACGTTGGCGACCACGCGCGGGTCTTCCTGCGCCAGTTTGCGGGCCATCGCCAGGTTTTCGCGGTAGCCGCGGGCCGTGTCTTCTTCCAGTTCTTCCAGCTCCGCTTCGCTGAGCAGGACTTCGTTTTCTTCGCCGTCCTTGGCCAGTTCCGGCTCGATGACGGGCGGAGGGGCGCCGAAATCGTCGATCTTGCGCATCACGGGGCGCAGCATCGGGCGCACGATCTTGATGAAGATATACAGCAGGATCAGGGCCGTGATGAGGAATTTCGCCAATTCCTTGGCCAGCGGCAAGTTGGCCGGGTCGCGCCACCACTCCAGCTTGCCTTCCGGCGCGCGGTCTATGCCGTCGAACGGGGAGTTGGCCACGCTGAAGCTGTCGCCGCGCTCCTTGTTGTAGCCCATCGCTTCCTTGACCAGATTATTGATCTGCACCATTTCGGCAGGCGAAATCGGCTTGACCGTGACCTTGCCATCCTTGTCGAAGCTGCGGCGGTAGTTGACGACGACGGCCACCGACAGGCGGCGCAAGCCGCCCATGGATTTCTGCTCGTAGCGCACGGTCTTGTCGACTTCATAATTCGTCGTCGATTCCTTCTGTGAAGGCAGAGTCGGCGCGCCGCCCGGGGCGCCAGGCGCCTCGGCCGTCAGCGGCGCCGTGGCCACGCCCGGCGGCTGGTTAGACAGCGCGCCCGGCACGCCGGAAGGATTGGCATTGCCGGCGCCCGTCGATTCGCTCGTTTGCTGGCTGCGGATGGTGGACGCTTCCGGCGGCGAGTTCGGCTTGTAGGTTTCTGCCGCCTGCTCGCTTTGCGAAAAATCGACATCGGCCGTCGCTTCGGCGCGCACATTGCCTTCGCCGACGATGGGCAGCAAGATCGATTCGACCTGCTTGATCACGCTTTGCTGCAATTGCTGCACGTACTTCAGCTGGTTCGGGTCCAGGCTCTTGATGCCGTTGGCGCGGTCCTTGTCCTTTTCCTGGTTCGACAGCAAGGTGCCGGCCTGGTCGACCACGGTGACATTGATCGGCAGCAATTCCGGCACGCTGGACGCCACCAGGTGCACGATGGCGCTCACCTGCAATTGATCGAGGCCGCGGCCCGGGTGCAGGTTCAGCAGCACGGAAGCCGTCGGTTTTTGCTGTTCGCGCACGAAGACGGACGGTTTGGGCAGGGCCAGGTGGACGCGCGCCGTATCGACGGCGGACACCGACTCGATCGATTTTGCCAGCTCGCCTTCGAGCGCGCGCTGGAAATTGACCTGTTCCAGGAATTGCGACACGCCCAGCTTCTGGTTTTCCATCAGCTCGAAGCCCACGTTGCCGCCTTTCGGCAAGCCTTGCGCGGCCAGTTTCAGGCGCGCGTCGTGGACTTGCTCGGACGGCACGAGAATGGCGCCGCCCCCTTCGGAAAACTTGTGCTTGATGCCCAGCTGGTCCAGCGACGCGGTGATGGCGCCGCCGTCGCGGTCCGTGTAGTTGGAAAACAGTACCTTGTACTCGGGCGGCTGGTTCCACATGTACAGGGCCACGCCGATGGCGATCAGCGCCGCCACGCCCAGGCCGCGCAGGAAATTCTTGCCCATCGGCGTCTTGGCGAAGGCTTGCACGGATTCCACCGGCGAGCGGGCAGGCGCCGGTTCCGGCGGTATGCGGTTCACATCGATTTCTTCGGCTACAGCCATGATTGCCTTCCGGGGCGCGTGTATTTAGGTATGTTCGGTAATGCGTGGGGGCCGCTTCCACTGGAGGAGGGGGCGATATGCAGAATTATCCGCCACTGTCACGCGCTTCAATCGTCCAAATAGAAGGCGCTTTTGCCGCCTGCTCGGCCGAGCGGCTGGCGTTGGCGCTGGTATTGTGGAACCCTGGCAACATGTGACGGAAGTTATTGTACCCGTCGTTGCCTGGCAAGCCAGGGTTTTGTTCTCTGGGTGCAACAGGCAAGGAACAGTTATGCAGCAGACCAGAATCGGGAGGCAAAGTGAAAACAGGCGGTATCGATAGCAGTAGGATCGAGGCGATGATCGCGCAACTGAAGTCGGCGGCCACGCGGCCGGAGGCGAAAATACCGGCGATCCAGACCGAGGCCCCGGCGGCGAAGGTGAATTTTGCCGATGCCTTCAAGAGCGCGCTGGACTCCGTGAGCGGCGCGCAACAGGCGTCGTCGGCACTGGGCCAGCGCTTTACCATGGGCGACGAAAAGGTCAGCCTGTCGGACGTGATGGTGTCGATGCAGAAATCGAGCATCGAATTCCAGGCGACGGTGCAGGTGCGCAATAAATTAGTGTCGGCATATCATGAGATCATGAATATGCAGGTGTAAAGTTTAATTTGCCCCAAAGGCAAATTCCGGGGTCAGACCCGGCGGGTCTGACCCCAGCTTTCGGCTGGGGTATCAGCTGAGTCCTGCCATCCGTGCATTTCTCTCACGCTCCAGCCGCGTGATATAGCGCTGCACGTGCGCCAGCATGCTGCGCGGCAGGTCGACGAACTGGCAGCCCAGGCGGCGGTTCAGCTTGTTGTTCAGCAGGGTCATGTCCAGCGAATTGCGAATTTGTAAAGTCGCGGTGACGATGCCGACGTCGGGCAAGTCGATGCGGCAGCCCGGATAGTCCCGGCCGATGGTCTCGCCCAGCATCAATTTATTGTCGAGGATGGCGATGCCGCCGCAGCTGATGTCGGCCAGCGGAAACAGGGTGTCGGCGCCGCCCAGCGAGGGCGGCAGGGGAATCGAAACGCGCACGGGATTACTCACGGGCGTCGTCATGCGGTAATACTCGCGCCGCTGCAAGCGGATCAATGTTTCTGGGATGGCAATTTTCAAGGCGGGCGTGCCGCCGTAATTGCACTCTTCCACCAGGGCGCTGGCAAACAGGATGCGGATCTTGTCGAGCGAGGTTTCAAACGAAATGCCGGTGGCGGCCACCATGCGCCGGTTCTGGTCGGCGTTCACGGAGCGGTCGAGGATGACGGTGTTGTGGTCGGCATCGACTTCCAGGATGGACGTGACGCACACATCGGACTCACCGTGGATCAGCATGCGGATCAGCTGGTTCTTTTCGCTGATGCCGCGCAGCAAGGCGATGATTTCCCGCCGCGATTCCACTTCAAAATCATGCCAGTTTTCGAGGCCGGAATCCATAATATGTGCTTGCATTGATGCCTGTCTATGTATCGGTGAGGTTGATGCTGGTGTCGGGCGGCGGCGGGATGGGCCCGCCATTCGCAGATTCAATATGATATAACCAGGCCAGCAGTTCCGCAATCGCCCGATACAGGCCAGGCGGAATCTGGCGGTCCAGGTCGACATCCATCAGCAAGGCCACCAATTCCTTCGATTCATGCACGAAGACGCCGTGTTCGCGTGCCGTGCTGATGATCTGGTCCGCGATCAGGCCGCTGCCCTTGGCCACCACCTTGGGCGCCGGCGTGCCGCTCTGGTAGGCGAGCGCGACGGCCGTTTGCGGCACCTTGCGCTTGGTGTCGTCAAGCATCGTCTTCTCCAGCCGCCGCCTCCGGCTTGCCGGCGATCGTCAACGATGACAACGGCCATCCGGCCGCGTCGAGCGACGCTTCCAGCCGCGCCGCATGCTGGCGCAGGGTGTCGGCGCTGCCTTCGCTGCCGGCCTGCAGCTGGATGGATACTCTGCCGCCCTGCAAGACCACGTGCGCGGCCAGGTCGCCCAGCAGGGGAAACTGGAAGCGCACATTGCTGCGCCAGGCCGTCGCTTCCTCGTCGCCATCGCGACCCTCGTGCTGCTGGCCTTGCGGCGCATCCTTGCTGATATCCCACTGCATCTTCTGGCCGGGCCAGGCTTCGCCCTGCCACTGCACGCGCGCCTGTTCGTGCGTATGCAGCTGCAAATTGATCAGTTGCGCCGAAGCCAGGTCGGTGCCCGTCCTGGCCGTCTCGCCTTGCGGGGCTTTCTGCATCTGCGGCTCCAGCAGCAGCGACGCCAGCGGCCGCTTGCCTTCGGCCCATTCGGCCACATGCGATTCATAGAACAGGCCGCTGCTGCCGACCGTGTCGCGCAGCTTTTGCGCCACCTGGGCGGGATCGGCGCCCGGCGTGGCCATCAGCGGCGTCTTGCCGACCAGCGCCAGGGGCGCGCCAGGCACGCTTTCCGCCTGACTGAGCACCGTGCTGATGGCGCGCGCGGTGGAGCTCAGTTCCGGCGCAGGCGTATCGCTGGCCAGGGCGGGCAGCAGATTGGCCGGCGTCAGCGGTGCACGGCTGAGCAGGGTGGCGGCCGTGCTGCTGGCGCGCGTGCCTGCCTGGGCGGCCCCGGCCTGGGGGCCGCGCGCTTCGGCTGCGTCGGGTTCGGCTTCCGCATCCGCATACGTCAGCAGGGCGCTGGCGGGCTGGTCGCGGTTGTTGCCGATTTGAAAAGAGGGGCGGGGATTGATGCCGATTAAGGTCAGAGGGATTTCCGTGCCCAGCTGGGCGCCGGCGGGCAGCTGCATGCGGGCCGGTGTGCCAGCCACGCGCACGAGGAAACTGCCGTCGCCCATGCGGGCCAGCACCTGTCCCTGCATGGATTTGCCGATCAGTCCCTGCAGCGAGCGCTGGAACTCGGCCTGGCGCGGGTCGGCGACGGCATCGGCCGGCCGAGTCCCCTTGACCGGGGTCAAGGGCGTCATGCCGATCGCATCCATCTTCGGCAACATGATAGGTGACCTTGCCCCGTGGGCGTTTAGACGCCGTAGGCGTTGGCCAGGCGCCGCTCGGTGCCGGTGCTGTTGATCAGCTTGGACAATTGCGCCATCCACGGCATGGTCAGGTCGCGGATCTTGCGGTCGTCTTCGAGGATCTGCTTGATCAGGGCGACCTTGCGCTGGCGGCCGGCGGTCTCCAGCACGACTTTTGCTTCATTCGCCTTCAGCGCCGCCACATGCGCGCTCACTTGCTGCTCCAGTGCTTCGAGCTGGTCCCAGTCGGCGTTGCCGGCGGCGGTGACCATCCGGCCCGTCAGGGTCTGCATGGCTTCGTAGGTGGTCAGGACTTCTTGATGGGTCATCATGGATCAGGCGCTCGCAAGGCTGGGCATACGTTTCAAATCGGCGCCGGGGATGGCGGCGGGCGTGGAACCAATGGCGTTCCAGGTTTCGCGCAAGTCGGTCAGCAGGCGCTGCACTTCTTCCAGCATGCCAAGATCGTTACGGATGTTGGCCGCCAGCAGGCGCGCGCTCATGTATTCATACAGGGCGTCGAGGCCTTCGGCGATCTGGCCGCCCGCCTCCTTGTCCAGGCTGGCGCGCAAGCCATTGTCGATGATCTGGATGGCTTTCGAGATGGATTTGCCTTTTTCCGGAATATTGCCTGAATTCATGTGCATCTGTGCGCTGAGCACGGCCACCAGGGCGCCGTCGTACAGCATCACGATCAGCTTGTGCGGCGAGGCCGAGCTTATGCCCGTTTCCAGGCCGACCTTGGCATAAGCGTTGACGCCGCGTTGTTGGGTTCCAAACATGTAATTCTCCTGATGATTGGGCTTAACGGTTGGCGGCGATGGCGGCCAGCTGCTGGGTTAAATAGGTTTGCATGCCCTGCAATTTATTCAGTGATACGTCCAGGCGCGAGTACTGGGCGCGGTAGCGCGTTTCGATGTCGGTCAGTTTTTCGCTGAACTTGTCTCGCTGCGTCGCAATGCTCTTGATCGTCTCGTTGAGACCCTTGGAACGGTTGGTGATCATGCCATCCGTGCCGAGGAAGGAGGTGGCCAGGTTATTCAACTGGTAGGCATAGCCTTGCGAGAAGCTGACGGTGCCGCGCGAACCGGTGGTGCCGCCCGTGACTTCAATCTTCAAGCCCTCGGCCGGCGAACCGGCGGCGCCCGTCAGGGTCTGGCCCGAGCCGATCACCGGTTGTCCGCCCAAGGTGCCTGCCACGTCCGCACCCTTGACGGGGGCGGCTGCGCCGAACAGGTTGGTTGGCGCCGTGCCTGTGCCGCTGCTGATGGCGATATTCGAGACGGAACCATAGCGGCTCGATGCCAGTACCAGCTTGCCCGCACCGTCGATCGAGGCCGACACGGTGGAGCCGGTGTCGGAAAACGTCTTCACGCCGTTAATCGACGACTGGATGATGGAAGCCATCTGGGCAGGGGTGTATGTCCCGGCAGGAATGACGACCTGGGCCGTATTCTTGGCAGCGCTGGGCTCGGTATCGTTCAGCGTGATGCTCCAGGTGGTGTCGCTGCCTATCGTGGTGGTAGCCGGCATGACGGCGGCCGAGGTGATCGAACCCTGGCTGGCCATCGTGGTGATCGACAGTTCATAGCTGCCTGGCTTGGTTGCAGCGGTCGAGCTGGTAAAGGCGACGTTGCTGTCGCTGGCCTTGCCGAGTGCGGAAAACAGGCCGGCGATGTCGGTGAAGTTGGCGCTGATTGCTTTGTCGAGCTTGCTGGAGTCTAGTGTCAGGCTGCCATCTTTCTGAAAGGAAATGCCGACCTGGCTCAAGGTGCTCAAGTTGCTGTTCAAGCCGGTAATGGGCGCACCGAGCTGCTTGCGCAACTGGCTCTGGATCGATTGCGCGGTCGAGTCCCCCAGCAGGACGCCGCCCTTCTTGGTTTCCGGATCATATGCCGTCATCTTGGCCATCGCCGTATTCAGGTCGTTATAGGCTTTGACGAAGGCATTGATGCTGGTCTTGACGGTGGATGTGTCTTTCTGCACCGACAAGCTGGTGCTGCCCACTTTGGCAATGCCCAGGGTCACGCCTTCGATGGCCGTATCGACACTGTTTGATGCGCTGGTGATGGCGATGCCGTTGACGCTGAAGTTCGTGTTTTGAGCGGCGCTGTTTTGTTTCAGGTTTTGCGTGCCGCCCGCGTCGTAGGACAGCAGGCTATTTAGGGCGCTGTCCGGGGGCAGGCCGTCGCTGCCGCTCAGCGAGATTTTCATGGACGAGTTAGCGCCCGTCTTCGATGAGCTCAAGACCAGATGAAACGGCTTGTCCGTGCCGTCCGAAACAATGCTGGCTGTCACGCCCAGTCCAGCGTTATTGATGGCGTCGCGGATGCCTTGCAAGGTATTGTTGGTGGCATCGATTACCACGGTGCCCGTCGCCTGCGTGCCATCTTGGGTAAAGCTGGTGTTCATGTAGGCGCCACCGGAGCCTGCCGTCAGTCCGGCGGCGGCCGGATTGCTGCCGGCGATGGTGATTGGGCTGGCATTGCTCGATGCCAGGTTGATGGTGCTGGTCAGCGTCACGTTCGAGCCGTCATTGACCGAGTTCGAGGCATGGCCGATGCCGCCCTTGACCGAGCCTGTCACTACTTCCTCGATGTTGAGGTTGGAACCGTCGGCGCGCGTAAATTTCAGGGTGCCGTCGGCGGCCTTGCCGGTGACGGTGATGTTGGCCGCGGCCAGCGCATTCGAGACGGCATTCGGGCCTTCGAGCGTCGTGTCGAGCGACGCGGCCGTGATACCGCCGTTGGCGGCCACGCCATTACCCTGGGTAACGATCTCGATGCCGCCCACCGATAGCGAGTAAGTGCCGTCCGCGCCCGTTTCGACACTGCCGAAACCGCTGAACATCGTCGCGCTGCTCTCTGTCGGTTGGGCCGTGGCGGTTACGCCCGTGGTGCTGCTCTTGGCGTTGATGGCATCGGCCAGGGCGCGCGCGCTCTTGGTGCTGGCGTCGGTGGGGATGGCAGTGCCGTTGAGTATCAAGGAACCGTTACTGATGCCGCTCTGCGCCGTGGTGGCACCCAGGGCCGTGCCGCTCAAGCCGAAGGTGCCGCCTGAAAGCGAGCCCAGCTGGAAAGAAATCGTCGTCTTGCTGCCCAGCCCGATGGTCGACAGTTTGCTGGCCATGCCGCCCGACATCAAAGTCTGCGCCTGTGCCAGCTGCGTGACATTGATGTTGTAACTGCCGGCTACGGCCTTGGCGCCGGCGCTGGCTGAGAGCACCAGGGGATCGGCGGGCGTGGCGCTGACGGCGCGGAAGTTGTTTGTATTGGACAGCGCCGACAGCGAACTCTGGAAGGTGCTGACGGCGCCACTGAGCGTGCCCATCGCGCTGAGCTTGGCCTGGTAGGAGGCCGTTTTCTTGTCAAAAGTACCCAGCGGTGCCGCTTCGGCCGTCATCAGCTTGTCGATGATGGCATTCACATCCAGGCCGCTGGCGCCGGCGCCGATGCCTATGGATGAAAGTGTAGGTGTGATGGCCACTGAATACTCCTAGGAAAACGCTAATATAAGCTGTTATCGGCAGAATCAATCAGGACTTGAGAGGGGGATTTACCGCGCTGTTTTCAGCGGGCGTAAATAATCGGGGAAGAGACAGGATGCTATTGCTTTTATTGCAAAGAAAAACGGGGCCGGATAGCCAGGCTATCGGGTCCCGTGGTCATGCCGATGCATACTGCCACGCTGCTGCATGTCCGTGGGCGAAGTCATCTTATGCGCTTTGACTGATCAGCGAACCTTTGGCCGAGTCAAAGGTCTTGGCCAATTCCAGTGCTTCCCGGGTGGGAATCTGGCGCAGCACTTCCTTGGTTTCCTGGTCGATGACCTTGACGACCGTGCGCTGGCTGTCTTCGTCGATGGAAAATTCAATGCCTTGCGTTTTTATTTGCGACGACTGGTTCAGCTCCGATACCGCCTTGTTCAACTGTTCGCGGCTGGGTTCCTTGCTGGCTTGCTGTGGTGCAACCGTGTCGTTTTCCGTGGCCGTGCGTGGCGCTGCCGGGCGCGCCGCCGGCGTGTCCGTCGCGGCGTAACTCTTGTCTATCCTGGCCGCGGAGGCGGCCGCTATCGCGTCGATAGTCATGGTGCTCTCCTAGTGAAAATTCCCCGGCCGAAAAAAATCCGGCAGGGGAATCAGAGTCCTACGCTGTTGCCTGACTAATCGGAGATTAGCCGCGCAGCAGGCTCAGGACGCCGTTTGGCAGCGAGTTCGCTTGCGCCAGCATGGCCGTACCAGCTTGTTGCAGGATCTGGCCGCGGGTCATATTGGCCGTTTCCGATGCAAAGTCGGTATCGACGATGCGGCTGCGCGATGCGGACAGGTTTTCCGTGGTCGATTGCAGGTTGGAAATTGCCGACGAGAAGCGCGATTGCAAAGCACCGTACTGGGCGCGTTGGCCGTTCACCGTTGCCAGTGCTGCATCGGCAATTTTCAGTGCCAGCTGCGCGCCGTCAAACGTCGTCACGTCCAGGGTCGACACGGAGTTCAGGGTCGAGCCTTGCGCCGTCGCTTTACCGATCGCCAGACCAGTGGTGGTCGTTTCCGTCACGGAGAAACTGTTTTGCGAGTCGAAGGTCACGCGACCGTTGACTGTGGCGGCGTCGGCTGCGGTGATGATCGACTGCGCTGCGGCTTGCACCTTGCCGTCGGCCTTGTAGCCATCGACGTCGAACTTGACGTTGGCCGTCGTGCCTTGCGTCAAGCTGATATTCTCGCCCGATGCATTGGTCAGCTTCATGCCTTTGTTGACGCTGTCGTACTGGGCGGTCACGCCGGTTTTTGCCGTTTGGGCATTGATGGCGTTGATGCCTGCAGCATAGTCGGCTGCGGTCGATGCGGTGCCGCTGACGGCAAACGATACATTGACTGCGGTGGCATTATCCGAACCGATGGCGAACGAATACGATTCTGCGCCCAGATTCAAGTTCACGTCCGTTTGTGCCGATGCGGTCACGCCCGTTTTCGCCGTTTGGCTGTTGATGTCGGCGGCCACGGATTTGGCGGTGCTGCCTTTAACGGCGGCAACAGCTGGAGGACCTACCACTGCGGCGGCGGCGGCCGTCGTGTCGACGGTCGTGGTGCCGATGGAGCCGGAAATCGTCAGCTTGCCGACGACGGCATTGCCCAGCGCATCTTTCTTGACTGCCGATGCATCGTTGGCGATACGGTTGTTGCCGTAGGTGTTGGTCAGGAAGTTCGCGCCGCTGGCGGAAATCAGCTGATTGGCATCGGCGCCGACCTGGAAGTTGGCCGTACCCATGGTGCCGTCCAGCAACGCCTGGCCGTTGAACGAAGTGGTTTGGGCGATACGGTTCAATTCCGAACCCAGCTGGCCTACCTCGGTTTGCAGCGCCTGGCGGTCACTCGACGAGTTGGTAGCGTTCGACGATTGCACGGCCAGTTCGCGGATACGTTGCAGGATGTCGCCCGAGCTTGCCAACGCGCCTTCAGCCGTTTGGGCCAGCGAGACGCCGTCGTTTGCATTGCGGGTGGCTTGGGTCATGCCGCGGATTTGCGACGTCATACGGTCGGAAATTGCCAGACCGGCGGCGTCATCCTTGGCGCTGTTGATGCGCATGCCGGAGGACAGGCGTTGCAGCGAGGTGCTCAGTGCCGACTGCGAGGTCGACAGATTGCGTTGCGAATTCAGGGACGAGATGTTGGTGTTAATTACTGCAGCCATGATAATTCTCCAAACAGGTATTACATTGCGCTATGTGCTAGTCACTTTGGCCTGCCCCGTTGTTCTGGGACAATCAAGCCGCTGTTGTTTAGGGTAACGGTTGCTCTGCGGGAAAATTTATGGCGAAAAACGCTTTAAATTTTAATTTTTAGCCCTTCAGTTTGCCGCTGGCCGTGCGCTAGACGGCATGATTTTAGGAAACTTGAGGGTAAAAATAGTTTTATTTTTATATTGCACGGAGGCTGGCGCAGCGCTGGAACGGGAGAGGTTGTTGTCGTTTTGGAATGAGAAATGCCGTCCGGCCGGGTGGCGGGACGGCATGTGGCGAAGCGGGCGGGCGTCAATCCGCCACCACCACCCGATTCTTGCCCGTCTGCTTGGCCTGGTACATGGCGCGGTCTGCGCGTTTCACGAGTTCGGCCTGGTCTTCGTTGGGCAGGCGCAGGGCCACGCCGGCGGAGAAGGTGATCAGGACTTTTTCGTTGTCGTGCAGGAAGAAATGCCGGGTCAGTTCGCGCTGCAGGCGCGTCATCGTCGATGAAGCCGCCTCGACCGTGGTTTCCGGCAGCAGGATGAGGAATTCCTCGCCGCCGAAGCGGGCGATGACGTCCATCGAACGCAGGGTTTCCTTGACGATTTTCACCAGGTGCTTCAGCGCGGCATCGCCGGCCAGGTGGCCATAGGTGTCGTTCAGGCGCTTGAAGTCGTCCAGGTCCAGCATGGCGATGCACAGCGGCGTGCCGCGGCGGTCGGAGCGGGCCGTCTCGCGCTCGAACACATCGTCGAGGCCGCGGCGGTTCAGGCTGCCCGTCAGCTGGTCTTCCCGCACCAGCTCGCTCATATGCTGGAGCTTCGCTTCCAGCGTGTGGATGCGTTGTTCCGCGTCCTGCACTTCCTGGCGCGCCAGCACCATCTTGTCGCGTGCACGCAAGGCCTCGTTCTGCACCATGCGCGTTTCGCGCAAGACTTCGTCGAGAACGCTGTTCAATTCGCTGATATTTTCCGCCTGGCTGATCTTTTCCGAATAGCCGCCGATCTTTTCATGGAAGTCGCCCGTGCTGGCCGCCACTTGCCCCAGGCGGTCGATGAAGGTCATCATCATGTTCTTGACGGTCAGCTTGACGTCGGAAAGGCTGTGCTTGAGCTGGCTTTGCTTGTAGATGACTTCCTTCAGGCTGCGCGTGGCGTCTTCCAGCGCGCGCTGGTCGAGTGGACCGGCGATCAGGTTTTGCACGGCGTCGACCTGGCCGCGCAGCCAGCTGTCGTCGTCCAGCAACTGGCTGACGTTGTCGAGCAGCAACTTGAACAGGCGCAGCAGCAATTCCTGCTGCTCGGCCGTGTCGCCGCTTTTCAGTTCGATCTGGTAGCACAGCTGCTTCAGGCGCAGGGCCGCTTCGTTCAGCGCTTCTTCCGTATGCGCCTGCTTGATGGCCGCGCCCAGGGACTCTGCCTCTTCCACCAGCGCGGGCGTGCCCGTCAGCAAGGTGGCAACGGCAAAGCCGAGGGTTCGGCTAAGCAATTCACGCAGGGTGCGCGTCTGTTCGCCGTCCGGCAGGGGCGGCAATTCGATGCCGCCGCTTTTCTTGACCTGTTTCTCGGCCAGTTGCGCCAGGGTACGTGCATAGCCATCCCAGTCGCGCGCTTTCAGGGCGCGCTGGAAACGCTTGCCAAAGTCGCCCAGTTCGCCCGCCGATTCGCTCATCTTGGCGGCGAATTGCGTCAGGACGTTTTCCGCGCCGCTCTCCGTGGGGGCGCTGGCGGCCAGCACGGCAGCCGGCGCGGCAGGGCTGTCCGCCGCTTCGCTGATGCCCGCAATTTCATTGTAGATGTCGCGGTAGGCGCTCGGCGTGGGGGCGATGCGGCGCGTGGCCAGGCGGCGAAACGCTTCGCGGGCGATATCGGCCGGGTTCATCGCCGCAGCGGCGGCGGTATTCGTGGCGCCAGCGGGAGCGCCTGCTGGTGAAGATGGCAATTTACTGGACATGTAGGCACAGCCTTTTCAGATATTTCTCATTATCCTCATGATATGCGAGTTGGCAAAGAACTTATTGTGCGAGAAGCAAGGAGAAGTCCTGTCAATTCGCCCGATGCCAGCGGGCATGCCGCTTTGCCGTCAATCGACCAGCTGGTTGCGGATGGCGTAATGCGTCAGTTCCGCGCTGTTCTTGAGCTTCATCTTGACCAGCAAACGGGCGCGGTATTCGCTGACGGTTTTCACGGACAATTTGAGTTCTTCGGCGATGGCACCCACCGCCTTGCCCGAGGCAATCATGACCAGGGTCTGGTATTCGCGGTCCGACAAGGTGTCGTGCAAGGCCGTTTCGTGGTCTTCGCCCACCGTGTTGGCCAGTTCCTGCGCCAGCGAGGCGCTGATGTATTTCAAGCCTTGCGCCACCTGGCGGATGGCCGTGACCAGTTCGCGCGGCGCACTCTGTTTCGTCAGGTAGCCGGCCGCGCCCGCCTTGAGCGAGCGGATGGCGTACTGGTCTTCGCGGTGCATGGAGAGCATCAGCACGGCCAGTTCCGGCTTTTCCTTCTTGATCTGCTTGAGCACCTCGATGCCGCTGCGGTCGGGCAGGGAGATGTCGAGCAGCAATACCTGGCACTTCGAGCCGCGGAACAGTTTGATGGCGTCGTGGCCATTTTCGGCTTCGCCGGCGACGATGATGTCGCGCGTATCGGCGAGGATCTGCTTCAAGCCCTCGCGCACGATCGCGTGATCGTCGGCGATGAATACCCGGATGGTGGCTTTTTCTTTCATGACTGCGTTGTTTCCTATCTGAATCCCTGCACCGGCGGCTTCCCTGTGGACTTAGGGCATGCCGCTTTGCGCTGGTGCGCTGGCTGCAGCCGCTATTATCGCCTCTCGCGGCGTGGTCAGCCGGATTTTTATGCTCAGGATGGTGCCGCCGCCCGGCCCATCCATCAGGCTCAGGGTGCCGCCCAGCGCGCTGGCCCGTTCGGCCATGCCGCGGATGCCGAACGACTGCGGCTTGGCGCGGTCGGACAGGCGCATGCCGACGCCATTGTCGGCGATGGTCAGGCTGATATGCTGGCGCTGCCGGGCCAGGCGCACGCTGACCTTGCTCGCCTGCGCATGCTTGGCGATATTCGTCAGCGCCTCCTGGGCGATGCGGAACAGGCTGGTCGCCTGGTCCAGTTCCAGTTCGATGTGCTGGCGGTTGGAAATGAACTGGCATTCGATGCCGGCCTGGCGCGCGAATTCCTTGACTTGCCAGTCCAGCGCGGCGACCAGGCCCAGGTCCAGCATGGAGGGGCGCAAGTCCAGCGAAATGCGGTGCACGGCGTCGATGCTGCGGTCGACCAGGGCATCGACATAATCGGCTTTTTCCTGCAGCAGCGTGTCGCCCGGCGGCAGGCGGCGCGCCAGCATGGCCAGCGCCATCTTGATCGCCGTCAAATTGCCGCCCAGGTCATCGTGCAGTTCGCGCGCCAGGCGCGTGCGTTCATGTTCCTTGACCTTGTCGATATGCGCCGTCAGCTCGGCCAGGCGGGCGCGCGACTGGCGCACTTCGATCTGTTCCAGCCGGCTTTCCGTGATATTCGTCATGATGCCTTCCCACTGCACCGTGCCGTCGGCCAGCGCGCGCGGCGTGGAACGCAGGTTGATCCATTTGACGTCCTTCCAGGCATCGATCCAGATGCGGCCTTCCCAGTTCCAGCTCCACAAGGCGTTTTTTGAGGCTTGCATCGATTCCAGATACGAGGCACGGTCGTCGGCCAGGATCAACTGGTAAAACAGTTCCGGGCGCGCGTGCAGCTGTGCCGGGCTCAGGCCCAGCAGGGCCTGGCAGCCGTCGCTCAGGTAGGCAAAGGACGCCCGTCCATCCGCATGCAGGCAGAACTGGTACACGAGGCCCGGCGTATTCGAGACGATGGCGTTGAAGCGCGATTGCACTTGCGCCAGGGCGGCGGCCGTCGCCTGCGGCGTGCGCAAGTCTTCGCCCTCGGCCAGCAGCAGGGCGCGCCCCTGGCGCTGGGCGCGCGACAGGTGCAGGCTGAGCGAATACAGGCTGCCGTCGCGGCGCCGTTGCTGCACGTGCAGCCGGGCTTGCGCGCCGATGCCGTCGTCCAGGGGGGCCAGCACGGCGGCCAGCTGCTGCGCGTCGAGCTGCGGCGCCAGCGTGAAGGGCGTCATGGCCAGCAATTCCTTGCGCGCATACTGCAAGTTGTGGCAGGCGGCATCGTTGGCGTCCAGCAATTGCAAGCTGGCCGCATCGTACAGGTAGATTTCCGGCGCCGCCGCGCGCAGGGCGGGGGCCAGCCGGGGAGTGTCGTGCATGGAGTTGCCTTTCTTCATCAGCGGCGGGCGCGCCAGAAGGCGGCAAAGCGGCGCAGCACTCTTGCTGGGCGGGAATTATGGCGCCCTGGCGTGCCCTTGCGCAAGCGCTGCCACCAGGCGCGGCGGGCGCGGCCCAGCGCGGCCGACAGGCGGCTGACGCGGCGCCACGGGCGCGTGGCGCGCAGGCGGGCGATCCAACGGTCCTTGGTTTCCATGAACAGGCCATGCCAGCGTGCAAACCACGGCAAACTGAGCAGGGTGGGGCGCGTCAGCGAATACAGGCGCGCGACGGCGGCCGCGCCGCCCAGCTTGGCGATGATGATCACGCCGATGCCGGAAAACGCATGGCCGCGCGCGATCGCCAGCAGGGCCAGCAGCTTGACGGGAAACAGCAGCACGGCCGGCAGCACGAAGATGGCCAGCGCCCAGTACGGCGGCAGGCGCTTGATCCACGCTTCGAGCGCATGCAGGGGCGGAAATTGCGACACTACCTGCATGATGCGCGCGCCCGTCGCCCACAGCCATTCCTCGATCAGCAGGCAGATGGCGGCCAGGTAGACCAGCGGCGCGAACAGCCAGCGCCTGACTCTGTAGAATTTTTTCATCCGTCTCCGTGTGGCGCTCCAGTATGGCTGCCATTGCCTCGATGATACGATAAATCGGTGTGTCCGGCAGTCCTTGACGGGGCTACAATAGGCGGATGAATAAAGCCTTTGTAAAAGAATCCGATAACGACGACGATGAAGAAGCGGCCGCGCTGGCGCTGGCCATTCCCGCTGGCGCCAAGAACTACATCACGCCGGCCGGCTACCAGCGCATCAAGGAAGAGCTGCTGCAGCTGATCGACGTCGACCGTCCGGAAGTGGTGCGCATCGTCCATTGGGCGGCGTCGAATGGCGACCGTTCGGAAAATGGCGACTATATCTACGGCAAGCGCCGGCTGCGCGAAATCGACCGCCGCATCCGTTTTCTCACCAAGCGCATGGACCTGGCCGCCATCGTCGACCCCAGCGTGCACCATGGCAACGATCAGGTATTTTTCGGCGCCACGGTTACCTACCGCACCAGCGACGGCGAAACGCACACCATCACCATCGTCGGCATCGACGAATTCGACCCCCTGAATGGCAAGATCAGCTGGGTCTCGCCCATGGCGCGCACCATCACCAAGGCGCGCGAAGGCGACGTGATCACCCTCAACACGCCGCTGGGCGAGCAGGAACTGGAATTGCTGGAAGTGACGTATCCGGCGCCGGCGGAGGGGTAGTTTGCGCTGACGCAGGGCGCCAAAGGCGCGCGCTGGCACACTGATCATTCAGTTGGTATCAGGAGTTGTCATGCCCCGTCGCCTTCGGCTCGTCTTGCCCGGCGTTCCGCTGCATGTGGTGCAGCGTGGAGTGAATCGCCAAGCATGCTTTCTTGATGCGCAGGATAAACAGCGCTATCTTGACTATCTGCGTAATTGTTTGGAGCTTGCGCCATGCCATCTGCATGCGTATGTGCTGATGAATAATCATGTGCATCTATTGCTTTCCACGCAAAGCACAAGCTCCCTGTCGTCGCTGATGAAAATGCTGAACCAGCGTTATGTGCAGTATTTCAACTGGCGTTATGGCCGCACCGGCAGTTTGTGGGAAGGCCGCTACAAATCTTGCCTGGTGCAGGACGAGCGTTATTTATTGATTTGCCAGCGCTATATCGAACTTAACCCTGTCAGGGCCGGTATCGTGGCATTGCCTGGTCAATATTGCTGGTCCAGTTATCGAAGCAATGCGCAGGGTGTGCATGATGATCTGCTTTCTCCGCATTCTTTATATATGCAACTTGGATGTGATGTGCTTGAGCGGCAAAAGACATACCAATCGTTATTTCAGGATGAATTAGGCGAGTGTTGCATCGGACAACTGCGAGAAGCAGTTAATGCTGAATTTGCGGTGGGTGATCAGGCGTTTTTACGACGCGTTGCGGAACTGAGCCGGTGGCCCGCAGCGGAAAACTGGGGGCAGACCCGGCGGGTCTGACCCCAGCCCTTTGCCAACAATTTTAATTGCGTTCGCGCAAGATACGGTTCACGCCGGCCACTCTGCGCACATTGCGCAGCAGGGCGGCCAGGTGGACCCGGTCCTTGACCTGCACGGTGAAGCGCAGCTGGTCGAGCACGTTGTCCTTGTCTTCGTCCATGCCCACATAGATGATGTTGGCGTCCGATTCGCCGATTTCGGCGGCCACGCGGGCGAGGATGCCCCGTTCGCTGTTGATCAAGACCTTGATGCGGCAGTCGAAGCGGCGGTTCAGTTCGGTTCCCCAGCGCACGGCGATCCAGCGGTCCGGTTCCTTGGCGCGCTGGCGTTTCGCTTGCGAGCAGTCGCTCGTGTGCACGAGCAAGCCCTGGTCGCGGCGCAGCTGGCCGATGATCTGGTCGCCCGGAATCGGCAAACAGCATGGCGCCAGCTGTACCGAGACGCCTTCGCTGCCGCAGATGGTGACGGGGTCGAGTTCGCTGCCGCTGTTGTGTTCCACGGGCATGCTGGCCGCTTCGCCGCCGATCAGGCCGAAGATGTGGCGCGCCACCAGGGTGGCCATGCGCTTGCCGATGCCGATGTCCGCGTACAGCTCGTCCATGGAATTGGCGCTCGATTCGTTGAGCAGGCGCTCGACCAGCGGCGCCGGCAGCTCGGCGTCGATGTTCAGGGTGTGCAGCGCCTGCGACAGCAACTGCTGGCCCAGAGCGATCGATTCGGGCAGGTTGATCGTGCGCAGATGGTGGCGGATGGCCGAACGTGCCTTGCCGGTGCGCACGAACGACAGCCACGTCGGGCTGGGGCGCGACGAGGAATCGGTGATGATCTCGACGATGTCGCCATTGTGCAGCTCGGTGCGCAGGGGCGAGGTTTCGTTGTTGATTTTCACCGCCACGGTCTGGTCGCCGATGCCCGTGTGGATCGAGTAGGCGAAGTCGATGGCCGTGGCGCCGCGCGGCAGGGCGATGATCTTCGACTTCGGCGTAAACACGTAGACGGAATCGGGGAACAGGTCGACCTTGACGTGTTCGAGGAATTCGGCCGAGTCGCCCGTCTGCTGCTGGATGTCGAGCAGCGATTGCAGCCACGCATGGGTGCGCTGCTGCAGGTCGGACGGGTTCGATTCGCCGCTCTTGTACAGCCAATGCGCCGCCACGCCCGATTCGGCCGTGCGGTGCATTTCCTGCGTGCGGATCTGGAATTCGACGGGCGTGCCGTAGGGGCCGATGACGGTCGTGTGCAGAGACTGGTAGCCGTTCAGCTTGCGGATCGCGATGTAATCCTTGAACTTGCCCGGCATGGGCTTGTACAGGCTGTGCAGGGTGCCCAGGGTCACGTAACAGTCGGCAAAGCTGCCCACCACCACGCGGAAACCGTACACGTCCAGCACTTGCGAGAACGACAAATGCTTGCTGCGCATCTTTTTATAGATGTCGTACAAGGTCTTTTCGCGGCCCGTGACGTCGGCTTCGAGTTCGGCCATGGACAGGGTGCTTTTCACCGCTTCCATGATCTTGTTGACCACTTCGCGCCGGTTGCCGCGCGCCGCCTTGACGGCTTTCGCCAGCGTGCGGTAACGCATCGGGTACAGGTGCGAGAACGACAGGTCCTGCAGCTCGTGGTAGATGTTGTTCAGGCCGAGACGGTGCGCGATCGGCACGTACACTTCCATGGTCTCGCTGGCGATGCGGCGTTTTTTCGCCGCCGTCATGAAGTCCAGGGTGCGCATATTGTGCAGGCGGTCGGCCAGCTTGATCAGGATCACGCGCACGTCGGACGCCATGGCCAGCAGCATCTTGCGGAAGTTTTCCGCCTGCGCTTCGATCTGGCTCTGGAATTCGATCTTTTCCAGTTTCGACAGGCCGTCGACCAGGTGTGCCACGGGTGCGCCGAAGCGCTCGATCAATTCTTCCTTCTTGACGTCCTGGTCTTCCATGACGTCGTGCAGCAGGGCGGCCATGATGGCTTGCGCGTCGAGCTTCCAGTCGGCGCAGATTTCCGCGACGGCGATCGGATGCGAGATATACGGCTCGCCCGAGCGGCGCATCTGGCCCAGGTGCATTTCGTCGGAGAAGCGGTAGGCTTCCTTGACTTTTTTCAGGTCGGCGGGAGACAGGTATTCGGCCAGCTTGTCGGCCAGGTGGCTGACGGAAGCCACGCCCAGAGCGGGTGCCGGCGGTACTGCGGGGGTGTTGCTGCCGGACGTGCCGGCGCCGGGCGCGGAAGCGCCCTGCGATTTTGCCGCCTGGCGCGAGGCCAGGGGCGGCAGTGCTGCGGAAGTCGTGTCGGCTGGGGTCAGACTCATAAAACGTCGCGTTGCTTTACAGTGTGAATAAAGGATACGGTAGAACCAGGGGTCAGCACTGTTCCGGCACGCGGGTTCCCACTTACATCGGGACCTTTTTCAGCATTTCGATGCCGACTTTACCGGCAGCGATTTCGCGCAGTGCGACGACGGTAGGCTTGTCCTTGGCTTCCACCTTAGGGGTGTGGCCTTGCAACAACTGACGTGCGCGATAGGTCGCAGCCAGGGTCAGCTGGAAACGGTTAGGGATCTGCTTCAGGCAATCTTCGATTGTGATACGGGCCATGGTAACTCCTAAAATTTTTGCGTGGTGCTGTGTGAATTGGCGTGCAGGCTGATTACTCTGCGTGCAGGCCCAGCTGGGCGAATAGCGATGCGTTGCGGGCCGCTTGTTGCGCAAACCGGCAACGGGCCGCTCTCACGATCGCGCTCAGTTCGGACAAAGCGACCGTAAACTCTTCATTGATAATAACATACTCGAACTCGGGAGCGTGTGCGATTTCGCCGCCAGCCGCCAGCAGGCGGCGCGTGATCACGTGCGGCTCGTCCTGGCCGCGCTTGTTCAGGCGTTCTTCCAGCGCATCGATCGACGGCGGCAGGATGAAAATGCCGGCCGCGCGGGGAAATTGCTTGCGCACCTGGCGCGCGCCCTGCCAGTCGATTTCCAGCAGGATATCGGTGCCGGCCAGCATTTGCTGTTCCACCATGATGCGCGAAGTGCCGTAGTAATTGCCATGCACTTCCGCCCATTCCAGGAATTCGCCCTGGTCGGCGCGCGCGACAAAGTCTTCCGCCGTCGTGAAATAGTACTCGCGGCCATGCTGCTCGCCCGGACGGGGCGCGCGCGTGGTGGTCGAGATCGACAATTTGATGCCGGGCTCTTGCGCCAGCAATGCATTGACCAGTGTCGATTTGCCGGCGCCTGATGGCGCGGCGACCACGAACAGGCTGCCGGAGAAGGCGGTAGGGTGGCTCATGCGGATCTTTCCATATGCGTTGATGGCGGCGTGTGCGCTTGCATGGGCGCCGCCCAATTCGGTATTTTACCAAGAGGCAAGGCGGCGAGCCAGCCCCAGCTGATGGCATGGCAAAAAATCAAGCTGTCCGAAGGCGTTTCAGCGGGGCAGCCGGCCCAGGGCGATTTCGCCGCTATTGAGCACGATGGCCCGTCCATTCACATCGGTGCAGTCGCGGTTGCTGATGCGCACGATGGCGCTGTCGACCGAGACTTCGGCGCCCAGGTTGCTGCGCGAGCAGATGCGGTAGGAGGCGGCGTCGGCGCCCGTGTAGATGGCGGCGCCGCGTTCCTTGAGCGCGAAGCACCCGGAGGCGCAGCCTTCGACCGCATATGGCGACGGCTGCTGCACGGGTTGCGCTTGCGCGCCTGCCGCCAGCAGCGCCAGGGCCGCGCTGGCGAGTGTAGCCAGGATGCGTGGTGCGGTCATCGCTTATTCCAGGTTCTGCACCTGTTCGCGCATCTGCTCGATCAGCAGCTTCAAGTCCATCGAGGCGTCGGCCAGTTCCTTGACGGACGCCTTGGCACCCAGCGTATTGGCTTCGCGGTTGAGTTCCTGCATCATGAAGTCGAGGCGCTTGCCCACTTGGCCGCCCTTGGCCAGGATGTGGCGCGTTTCGCCCAGGTGGGCCGACAGGCGCGCCAGTTCTTCGGACACATCGATGCGGATGCCGTACAGGATGACTTCCTGGCGGATGCGCTCCATGGCGTCCTGGCGCGACAGGGCCGAATTCGAGCCCTGGCTGGCCAGGCCCAGCGCATCCTGCATGCGCTCGATGGCTTTTTGCTGGAAGGCCGCCACCACTTGTGGAATCAAGGGCGTGATGCGCTTGACGATGGCTTCCATCGCTTCGATGCGCGACACCAGCACCGCTTCGAGCGCCGCGCCTTCGCGCTTGCGGCTGTCGACGAAGGCGGCCACGGTGCGCTTGGTCAGCGCGCCCACGTCCGCCTGCAGGGATTCTTGTCCCACTTGCGCTTCTTCGATGACGCCAGGCCAGCGCAGCAGTTCTGCCACCGTCATGACGGGGGCGGAGACAAAATGCTGGCCCACTTCGTTTTGCAGGCGCGCCAGTTCGGCCAGCAGGGGCACGTTCAGCGCCTGTGTGCCGGCGGTCGCAGCCTTGCGGCCAAAGCTCAGGCGTACCTCGACTTTGCCGCGCGTGATGGCGGACATGACGGCGGCGCGCAAGTCAGGCTCCAGGGCCCGCAGATCGTCGTTGATCCGGAATTGCAGGTCGAGAAAGCGCGAGTTGACGCTCTTGATTTCAATTGTCAGTGTGCCTGCAGCACCTTCGCTGGTGGCAACCGCGTAGCCTGTCATGCTTGAAATGCTCAAAGGATTCCCCGATTTGATCTTGTATACAGTCACTTATACACTTAATCAGCCAGCGCAGGCAATACCGCCCGCGCCGCAAAACAGGACCGAAGTGCCCGATGGCCTGAAAATTGCTGAATAGTGTGCGTTTTACGGCATTGTAAAGAAAATTGTGTTTGGCGGGGCAGGATTGTAGGGATCATGTGTGCGCCGCCCGCCATTGCGCCCCGCGCTGTTGCATGGCTGCAAATGGACGGGCGCGCGGTGGTAGAATCGCTGCCGCAACCCCAATCACACAGGACACCCCATGACATTCGAATCCCGCCCGAGCGGCCGCGCCGTCGACGCGCTGCGCGCCATCCGCATCACCCGCCAGTACACCAAGCATGCCGAAGGCTCGGTGCTGATCGAGTGCGGCGACACCAAGGTCATCTGCACCGCCAGCATCGAAGACAAGGTGCCGGGTTTCCTGAAGGGCAAGGGCCAGGGCTGGTTGACGGCCGAGTACGGCATGCTGCCCCGCTCGACGCACACGCGCATGGACCGCGAAGCGGCGCGCGGCAAGCAGTCCGGCCGCACGCAGGAAATCCAGCGCCTGATCGGCCGCTCGCTGCGCGCCGCCTTCGATTTGCAGGCGTTCGGCGAACGCACGCTGCACCTCGATTGCGACGTGATCCAGGCGGACGGCGGCACGCGCACGGCCTCGATCACGGGCGCCATGGTGGCCGCGTACGACGCGTTTTCCCAGCTGCAGGCGCGCGGCGCGATCGCCGCCATCCCCGTGAAAAGTTTCGTCGCCGCCATCTCGGTGGGCGTCTACCAGGGCATGCCGGTGCTGGACCTCGACTATGTGGAAGATTCGGGCTGCGACACGGACATGAACGTGGTGATGACGGAAGCGGGCCATTTCATCGAAGTACAGGGCACGGCCGAAGGCGCCGCGTTCGACCGCGCCGGCATGAACCGCCTGCTGGATCTGGCGCAGGGCGGCATCGCCGACCTGATCGCCCTGCAAAAGCAAGCTCTCGGCATGTAATCTTTACACAGATTTACATGTCATTGCCCGCCGCGCCGGGCAAAAAGCCCACACCTGCCGCCGTTGAGCGCGGCGGCGGGCGAAGGTGAGGGGAGCGCAAAAGGTTTACAATGTCGGCACTTCAACCGGACTACTGACATGACCCAACGCCTCATCCTCGCCTCCAATAACGCCGGCAAGCTCAAGGAATTCAACGAGCTGCTCTCGACCATCGGTTTTTCCGTCCACGCCCAGGGCGAGTACGATGTGCCGGAAAGCGACGAACCGTTCCACACCTTCGTTGAAAACGCCCTGCAAAAGGCGCGCCACGCGTCGCGCCTGACGGGCTTGCCGGCGCTGGCCGACGATTCCGGCGTGTGCGTCAATGCGCTCGGCGGCGCACCGGGCGTGTACTCGGCCCGCTATGCGGGCGAGCCGAAATCGGATGCGGCCAACAGCGCCAGGCTGATCGCCGACCTGGAAGCGCATGCCGACAAGTCCGCGTATTACTACTGCGTGCTGGTGTACGTGCGCCATGCGGACGACCCGCAGCCCGTGATCGCCGACGGCCGCTGGAACGGCGAGATGATCGCCACGCCACGCGGCAACGGCGGCTTCGGCTACGATCCGCATTTCTTCATTCCCGCGCTGGGCAAGTGCGCGGCCGAACTGACGTCCGACGAAAAGAACGCGCTGTCGCACCGCGGCCAGGCCCTGCGCGCGCTGGTGGAAAAACTGCGATGATCCCGATCAAACTGGTGGGCGCCATTGCCAAGTCGGCAGCCAAGCCGAATGCCGCTCCCGCTCCGCAGGAAGGCCTTTCCGGCGCGGCCGGGGCGGCGCTGAAATACCTGCAGCCGGGCGCGCTGAATCTGACGGCGCTGCCGCCGCTGTCGCTGTACATCCATTTCCCGTGGTGCGTGAAAAAATGCCCGTATTGCGACTTCAATTCGCACGAGGTGCGCGGCGACTTGCCGGAAGCCGAATACCTGGCGGCCCTGCGGCTGGACCTGGAAATGGCGCTGCCGCTGATCTGGGGCCGCAAGATCCACACCATCTTCATCGGCGGCGGCACGCCCAGCCTGATGTCGGCGGCGGGCCTGGACCGGCTGATGTCGGACGTGCGCACCCTGCTGCCACTGGAGCCCGATTGCGAAATCACCATGGAAGCCAATCCGGGCACCTTCGAAGCGGAAAAATTCAAGTCCTACCGGGCCAGCGGCATCAACCGCCTGTCGATCGGCATCCAGAGCTTCAATGGCCGCCATCTGCAGGCGCTGGGGCGCATCCATGACGACAGCGAGGCGCGCCGCGCGGTGGACATCGCGCACGCCAACTTCGACAATTTCAACCTCGACCTGATGTACGCGCTGCCCACGCAAACGCTGGCCGAGGCGCGGCAGGACCTGGACACGGCGCTGTCGTTCGCGCCGCCGCACCTGTCGCTGTACCACTTGACGCTCGAGCCGAACACCCTGTTCGCCAAATATCCGCCCGTGCTGCCGGACGACGACGAGAGCGCCGACATCGCCGACATGGTGGCCGCGCGCGCCGCGCAGGCGGGCTACGGCCGCTACGAAGTGTCGGCCTATGCGCAGCCGGGCCGCCAGGCACGCCACAACCGCAATTACTGGGAATTCGGCGACTATCTGGGTATCGGCGCGGGCGCGCATTCGAAGATATCGTTCCCGCACCGCGTGCTGCGCCAGGCCCGCTACAAGCAGCCGCGCGCCTACATGGACGCTGTACTGGCCGGTAATCCGGTGCAGGAAGAGCGCGAACTGGCGCGCGAGGAAATGGGCTTCGAATTCATGCTCAATACTTTGCGCCTGACGCAGGGCTTTGCGCCGAACCTGTTCGCCGAGCGCACGGGCGTGGCCCTCAACGCCATCGAGCAGCCGCTGAATGCGGCCGAAGCGAAAGGCTTGCTGTACCGCGACCATCAAGTCATCCGCCCGACGGAACGGGGATTGTGCTTCCTGAACGACCTGCAGCAGATGTTCCTGGAAGATTAATGGGTGATGGCGCGCAGGCGCTGCAGCTTGGCCGCATAGACAGTGTGGTCGCCGCGCGTGGTGCTGTTGTCCATCGCCAGTTCCAGCTGCTTGCCGGCCTGCTCCAGCTGGCCCAGGCGCGCATAGGCTTGCGCCAGCCAGAAGTGGAATTCGTGGTAGTACGGGTCGCGCGCTATTTCGCGTGAAAACAGCTGTATCGCCTGCACGTAATCGTTGCGTTGCATGGCCGCCTTGCCCAGGTTGAAGTAGTGGAAGGGCGGCTGCGGCTGCAGCGCCAGCAGGCGCCGGCGCAGCGGCAGCGCTTCATCGGGCAGGCCGGACGCTTCCAGCGCCTGCGCCAGGTTCGACAGCAGCACCGTGTTGTCCGGCGCGCGCATCAGCGCATGGGCGAGCGTGCGCCGCGCTTGCGCCAGGTCGCCATGGCGGAACTGGATCACGCCCAGGGTGTTGTAGGCGCCGCTGAACGAGGGGTCTTGCAGCAGCGCTGCCCGGGCCCACCAGTACGCCTGGTCCAGCTGGCCCTCGCTCATGGTTTCGGCGGCGCGGTTGTTCATGTACATGGCGAGCACGGTCGCCTCGCTGATTTCGCGCGTGCGGTAGCCCGCCACGTCGCCGGACGGCAGGAAGTCGATCACCAGCAGGCCCTTGGTATCGTAGTTATTCGGATTTTCGCCCAGGCGCTGGCCCAGCACCAGGTTGACGTGGCCGGCGACAAAATACATGTCGCCGCTGCGGCTCCAGCTTTCTTCGCCCAGCACTTCCTGGTAGCGCACCTGCAAGCCCAATTCATGCGCCAGCGCCGCCGTCATGATCACCAGCGACATGCAGTTGCCGCTGCGCGCCTCGAACGTTTCGCGCGCATTGCGGGTCATGGCCGCATCGTATTCGAGTTTCAGCCTGGATTTGTCGTACAGCGCCTCGTACAGCGCCAGGCGGGGATTGCCGTTGCGCGCCGCGTGCCGGACTTGCGTCTGCACATATTGACGCATGGCGTCGTCGAGGGCGAAGACCTGGCTGGCGTCGATGGCGGCGGCGGGCGCGAAATCGCTGTCGTTGAAAATGGGGGGCAAGCTGGCGGGCGTTGTGGTGGCGCAGGCTGCCAGCGTGGCGCAGAGCAGGGCGGCAAGCAGGCGCATGAGGTGGCGGGCGCAAGCAAAATAGGGGCGCATCATCTCTCCCTGAGAGGCGCCGGCTTTCTTGGCTGCATGGTGGCGCGCCTGTCCCACCTGAAATCAGTATCGGCGCGCCAGCCCCCGCTGTCAAATACTTTCAGCGGCCCGCGGCGGGCGTATCTGCGGCAGCGATCATGGCGCTTGAAAGCGGGCTTAAAACCGGGCTTAAAACTCCTCCCAGTCCTGGTCGCCGGCGATGTGCGACGGCGTTTTGTGCACCGCGGCACCGGCTGCCTTGGGCATTGCCGGCTTGCCGGCCGTGGTCTTGCCGGCTGCGGCCTGGGGCGGGCGTGGCGCGAGTTTTTGCGTGGTGGCAATAGCGGCCTTGGCCGGCCGCGCGGCGCGCGCCGGCGCGGCCGCAGTCACGTGTTCGAGCTGGAAGCCCGCCGCCACCTGCGCCAGGCGCGCCGCCTGGTCCTGCATGCTTTCGGCGGCCGCCGCCGCTTCTTCCACCAGGGCCGCATTTTGCTGCGTCACCTGGTCCATCTGCGCGATGGCCTGGTTGACCTGGTCGATGCCCATGCTTTGCTCGGCGCTGGCGGCGGTGATCTCGGCCATGATGTCGGTGACCCTGCGCACGCTGTCGACCACTTCGCCCATGGTGCTGCCGGCCTGCTGCACCAGCCGCGTGCCGTTGTTGACCTGTTCCACCGAGTCGCCGATCAGGGTCTTGATTTCGCGCGCCGCGGCGGCCGAGCGCTGCGCCAGGCTGCGCACTTCCGTGGCGACGACGGCAAAGCCGCGACCCTGCTCGCCGGCGCGGGCCGCTTCGACGGCCGCGTTCAAGGCCAGGATATTCGTCTGGAAGGCGATGCCGTCGATGACGCCGATGATGTCGACGATTTTCGTCGATGCCGTATCGATGGCGCCCATGGTGTCGACCACCTGGCTGACGATGCTGCCGCCCCGTTCGGCCACGCCGGACGCGGCCACCGCCATCTGGTTGGCCTGGCGCGCATTGTCCGCATTCTGTTTGACGGTGCTGGTGAGCTCTTCCATCGACGACGCCGTCTCTTCCAGCGAACTGGCCTGCTCTTCCGTGCGGGCCGACAAATCCTGGTTGCCGGCGGCGATTTCGCCCGATGCGGTGGCGATCGCGTTGGTGCCCGTCTGCACTTCCGACACCACCTTGCGCAGCGCCTCGTTCATGCCGTGCAGCGCGCGCATCAGGTCGCCGATTTCATCGCTGGCCGCCTTGCCGAAATGCGTGCGCAAGTCGCCGTCGGCCACCGTTTCGGCCACTTTCACGGCGGCCTTCAACGGCTGCGTGATCGAGCGCGTGATCAGCCACGCGCAGGCGCTGCCCAGCGCCACCACCAGCGCGCACAAGGTCAGCAGCAGGGTGAAGCTGCGTTGGTTGGCCGCCTCGATCGCATGCGCCGTGGCGTCGATGGTCTGGCGCTGCTGCGACAGCAGGGCCTTGACGTTGTTCTGGTATCGGGCGGCAGCCGGCGCGAAGCTGTCGCGGTAGGTGCTTTCCGCCTGCGCCGCATTGCCGGCCTTGCGCGCGTTCATCACCAGGGTCTTGGCATCCTGGTACTTGACGCGCTCGGCAATGGACGACTTGAAGATGGCCTTTTCCTCGTCGCTGTCGAGCAGCGCCTCGATTTTCTTCAGCAGTTCGCCACCCTGTTTCGTGCTGTCGGCGATGGTGTCGGCAAACACGCTGGAGAGGGTCTCATCCGTGCTTTTGGCGATCATCGAGGTGCGCGCGATGGCCGAGTAAATCAGCACGTACCAGTCCGATACGAGGCGTTCCTTGGCCAGCGGTTTTTCCATCATTTGCCGCGTCGCCTCGGCATTCACGCGGGCGCTGTACAGCGCGTACGAGGTGGAAATCACGGACAGCAGCAGCACCAGCGCGAAGCCTGCAGCCAGGCGCGTGCCGATACGAAGGTGGGAGAGGGCGTGCATGGTTGGAACTCCTGTCGCAGAGGGGATTTAAATTGCCTGTGCGACATAGTATGCACTGATAAGTGACCAAGAGGCGAGGGAAAAGCGCGCTTGTTTTCGCGCCTGTTGCAGCCACGCCCGTGCTACAGCTCGCCTGCCTGGCGCAAGTCCGGCTGCTCCGCCCAGCGGGCGAAGGCGGCGGCCATGCGTTCGCTTTCCGCGATGGCGCGGCGCCAGTCGCGCATGCGTGCCGCGTGGTCCTGGCCGTAGTGGGGGAAGTCGCGCCGGTCCGGCAATTTGCCATTGGGCAGGCTGGCCACGAAGGCGGGCGAGGGCGAGACGAGGATCATATTGTCGAGTGCGCTATCGCCGCTGCGCGCGCGGCGCCAGGGCATGGCCTTGTCCAGCCAGCCCGGCACGATATGGTCGGCAAAATGCGGGTACAGCACCAGGTCCGGTTCGCGCTGGTAGGGCAGGTGCAAATGATAGTCGACCAGGCCGCCGTCCCAGTAGCGCCCGGGCGGCGCGCCGGCGATGTCCGTGACCGCATCGAGCACCAGCGGGATGGAACCGGAAGCGAGCAGCGCGTCGCGCAGGTTGTCCTGTGCCAGCGGCACGAAATGCGAATGAAAGGCGTCGAAGCGCGAGCGCAGCCAGCTGGCGCCGTCCGGTCCTGCATGGAACACCGTGCGTTCCAGCGAGGCGGCCAGGCGCGCGCGCGCCACGGCGTTGCCGGCGGCAGCCAGCACGAAGCCGCGCCGGTCGCGCCATTTGCCAGGCTGCGCCAGCGCGCCGATGCCGCGCACGGCCAGCACCGACAGGCTGTGCTGCGCATGCCGCAGCAGCTGTGCATCCTGGCCGTCGAGGACGGCGTCGAGCAGGGCGCGGCACGTGCGGCTCACATGCGCCGCAGCGGGCTTGTCGGGATAGCGCTGGCCCACGTATTCGCGCACCAGGCGGCGCTGCGCGGCCACCGGGTCGGGGAACACGGCGGCGGCCATGCGCCAGGCGCCGATCGAGGCGCCGACGAAGTGGCGCGGGCGCGGCGCTTGCCGCAGGAAGTCGCCGAACAGCCAGCAATCGAGCTGGTGCAGGATCAAGCCTTTCGGCCCGCCCGCGGCGGCGGGGACGATGGCGACGTCGAGCGCGCGCAAGCCGTGGTCGGCGATGCGGGCGCGGGCGCGGCGGCCCAGGCGGATGGTGATCGGTGATTGCATGAGTAGTCGCTGGCGGCCTGTAGCCAGGTATTTTACCGCCAGCGCGGCGTCACGGCACAGATACGCGCGTGATGGTCGCATTGTTAGCATTAATAAATTTCTTTAAGGCAACCATTCACTTGAGAAATGTTGCATAATATTGGACGTTGAATTTTTGGCATGTGCCAAGGATTCCTTATGTCCTGCTTTTTTTATTGGAATCGTATGCAACTGAATCACGCTTTTGTTCTGACCCTGATCGCCGCTTCGCTCGCCGCTTGCGGTGGCGGCGGTTCGTCTTCCCCATCCGACACGACGGCTGTCGTGAATACGGCCAAGCCTGCCGATCCGGTGGCGCCCGTCGTTCCCGTCGTGCCAACGGCCACCGGCGAAAACACGGGTGCCGTCAGCGCCCGTTTCGCCAATGGCGACAACAGCCGCTACATCTTTACGTCGATCGGCTTGCAGAGCAGTGGCAAGGCCAGCCCGCTGGTACAGGATGCCTCCGGCGCCTTGAGCACTATCGGCGGCATCGTCATGACGGGCAACCCGGCCGTGACGCGCGAAATCAGCGGCGACGCGGCCTTTGCGCAGGGACGCTGGTTCAAGGGCGCGTTCAGCAATAGTACTGGCGCCACTACGTTGAGCGGCAACAATGCCAGTGGGCATTACGTCGCCTATAACGTGCTCGCCGCGCTGCCAGCGACCGGCACGTTCACCTGCGATGCGGGCACGTTCACGGCGCCTAGCTATACGGGCGGCAGCAGCGTCTCGTCGACCGCCAACTTCGGCACGGCAAGCGGCACGGCCAGCATGTCCTTCGATGCCTCCGGCGCCAAGGTCGTGCTGGCCATCGACGCCAGCGCCGGCGGCAGCACGGGCAAGGTATCGGCTACGACGACAATGGCCTCGGCCGCGTCGAGCAGCATCACCGGCGGCTACCTGTCGAGCGGCACGGGCGCGCAGCTGATGCTGGGCGACGGCGGCGCTGGCCGCTATCTGCTGATCGCCGCCTACAAGGCGCAGCTGGCGAATGGCGCCAACTACCAGGGCGTGGTCACCTTCCGCTGCTCCTGATGACGCCTGACGGCACCTGCTGCGCGTCGTGATTTGCGGCCGGCGATGCTCACTGTGCTACAGCACAGTTGCGCTTCTCGGCCACAACTCCCTGCCGTTCGCAATGGTGCCGTCAGTCGCCGTGAGGCCAACGAAGACGACTACAATAAAAAAAGCGGCGTCCGTGCAATGCACGGCGCCGCTTTTTTTCGCCCGTCGTAATGATGCGATTACCGCAGCGCGGCGATCATCTGTTTCAGCTTGCCTGAATCGACGCAGAAGGCGCGGATGCCTTCGGCCAGTTTTTCCGTCGCCATCGCGTCTTCATTCATCATGAAGCGGAAGGCTTCTTCGTTCAGCGACATCTGCACGATGTTGGTCGATGGCGCCGCTTCGGCGCTCAGCTTGCGCTCCACCGGCGCATCGCTGTCGGCCAGCTTTTGCAGCAGGTCGGGGCTGATGGTGAGCAGGTCGCAGCCGGCCAGTTCGAGGATTTGCGAGGTGTTGCGGAAGCTCGCGCCCATCACCTCGGTCTTGTAGCCGAACTTGCGGTAGTAATTGTAGATGCGGCGGACCGATTGCACGCCCGGGTCTTCCGCGCCCACATAGTCGATGCCCGTCGATTTCTTGTACCAGTCGTAGATGCGGCCGACGAACGGCGAAATGAGCTGCGCGCCCGCTTCGGCGCAGGCGATGGCCTGGGCCAGCGAGAACAGCAGGGTCATGTTGCAGCGGATGCCTTCCTTTTCCAGGATGGCGGCGGCGCGGATGCCTTCCCAGGTGGAGGCGATCTTGATCAGCACGCGTTCGCGGGCAATGCCCGCGTTCGAATACAGGGCGATCAGGTCGCGGCCCTTGGCGACCGTGCCTTCTGTATCGAATGACAGGCGCGCATCGACTTCGGTGGAGACGCGGCCGGGGATGGTTTGCAGGATTTCCACGCCAAACGCGATCAGCAGGCGGTCGATGATTTCGGCGGTCGAGGCGTTCGGATGGTCGCGCACGGCCTTTTCCAGCAGCGGCTTGTATTCATCCTTTTGCACGGCCTTCAGGATCAGCGACGGATTCGTCGTCGCATCGCGCGGCGTGTAGCGCTGGATCGATTGGAAGTCGCCGGTGTCGGCCACCACGGTAGTAAATTGCTTCAGTTGTTCGAGTTGGTTCATGGCTGCACGGGAAAGAGTGAATGGGCTTGCCGGGGTATTGTACCGAATCCCTTGCATGCAGCATCGACTATTGTATTCCCCCTCACTACTTGCTCAATTGAATCTTGCTTTTTTGAGAACTCGCGCATAATTGCCTGGACTTGTTTATTTTGCACATTGTTTTGATAAGCAATGTGCGATGCCATTTCCAGATGAAGAGCACATCCATTGACACAAGATATCGTTAGCGCGGTAGCCGCCTTCAACGGCGCGACACGCCTGTATGCCTTGTCCATCGGCGACGATGGCCAGGACAGCTGCTTGCTGGTCGAGGCCTTTGCCGCCGACGAAAGGCTGCAGGAGCTTGGCGCGCGCGAGATTATCGCCTTGTCCACCAGCGCCCATGTTGCGCTGGCGTCCCTGCTGGGCCAGCCGGCCAGCCTGCATATCAGCCTGGCCGATGGCACGCGCACGCAGTTTTCCGGCTATATCAGCGAAGCGGCCATGCTGGGCAGCAACGGCGGCCTGGCACGCTACCGGCTGCGCATCACGCCCTGGCTGTGGCTGCTGACGCAAGCTCGTAACAGCCGTGTCTGGCAAGACCGTAGCGTGACGGCCATCGTCGACGAGGTATTGCAAGCCTATGCGCCGCATTCCCTGTGGCAATGGAGCGACGAGGTGGCACAGTGCATGCAACAGGCGGGCGAGCGCAGCTATTGCTGCCAGTACCGGGAGTCGGACTTCGATTTCGTGCGCCGACTGCTGACGGAAGAGGGCATCGCCTGGCGCTTCGAGGTGCACACACTGATTTTGTTCGCCGACAGCAGTCAGCCGTGCGCCACGCCCGAGGACGCCAGCAGCGCGCAAGGGGGCGGTTTGCGCTTTCATGGCGCCGGGGCCGGCGAAGCGAGTGACAGCGTGCAGGCGCTGTGCGCTCGGCGCAGCCTGCACGTCGGGCTGAGTAGCGTGCTGAGCTACGATTACAAGGCCAAAAAGGCGGTCTCCGCCAGCGTGCCGACGAATATGGCCATCGGTGGCACGCATGCCCCCGTGCTGGAAAGTTACGATACGCCGGGCCAGTACTGGTATGCGAATGGTGCGCAGGCACAGCGCTATGCCGCCTTGCTGATGCAGGCCCACGAAGCGCGCGCCCAGTTGTGGCAGGCGCGTTCGACCGTGCGCACCTTGCGCGCCGGCACGCGGTTTACCCTGACGCAAGGACCGTTGCCGCAGGCTGATGGTGCCGCGTCCGAATATGTCGTGCTCCGGGTGGCCAGCATCGGCATCAACAACCTGCCGGCGCCCGCCTCGCAGGGGCTTGCAGAACTGTTCGGACCGCTGCCGGAACTGCTGGACGAAGCCATGCCCGGGCTGGGCGACGGTTTTGCCGACTTTGCCACCGCGATCGCCCAGGCGCAAGCCAGCGGTTACGCCAATTGCATCGAGATGATTGCCGCTGCAACGCCATGGCGTCCAGTGCATGGCGACAACGATGCGCGCCACCATCCGAAGCCGACGGCCTGCGGCAGCCAGAGCGCCATCGTCGTCGGTGCCGACGGCAGCGCCAGCGCCGGCGGCGGCAGCGAGCTCCATTGCGACAGGCTGGGCCGGGTGCGCATCCGTTTCCACTGGCAGCAGGAG